>JGI24158J21664_10014069_pt1 | contig 10535 bp, 7 predicted proteins | sample Ectturendosymbi3_FD_21664 | JGI IMG/M metagenome (IMG submission 21664)
TCTTTGCTGTATTTCACTGTAATCTCGCAGTAAATGTATATAGTATCGTGTACCTTGGAAAATGAGAGTACAATTGCTTTAAAATGCGTAAATCTAATCGGGAGATTCCAGTGGTTGTCTGTAAGATAGCTGCTGTTAGTCTACTGAGCTAGTGTTGTTGTCTCCAGAGAACATAATTTAAACTATTGACGGCACGCTTATCTGTCTAAACTAAGAGATAATTAAGCACAAAGAATCCACACACGGATATTTGGGAATTCAGGGTCATGAACAATAGTGATCTTTTTCCCAGATTTTGCATGTTTGGTTCTATCAACGGGCAGATAGAAGCCGATACATCATTATCATGCTGGATTTCCAATTTGTGGGAGTGAGTGTTCACCACGATAGTTCTAATTTAGGCTAGTTAATTCCCAACTCATACAGACAAGTCAAATTCAGGTCGGTTCACAGGGCTCTAACACTTGTAAGCAGACTGTACAGTGTACTGTTGTGTTTCAGGTCGGTTCACGGGGCTCTAACACTTGTAAGCAGACCGTACAGTGTACTGTTGTGTGATCCGAAGTACAGAAATCACACTCACACAGAAATTCTCAACCAGGGCTCACAAATGCATCTCCAGAAATCCCTAGAACAGTACGAAAAATCCATAAAAATCAGTCAAAATTTCCTATTTAAGGACAAAATTCCTAAAAGTGAGAGCACTGTTCTCAACCTGCGGCTAGCGAAGGTGAAGCAAAAGGTCCCAAAATGTACTTTCCACTTTCTTGGTTATTATTGCAAATGAATATGTTTTATCCCAACAGCACTCAACAGTCAACTTTGTTTTGATATCGGTTACCTTAATTATAATCCCAAATATTTATTATCGTCATTGCTGATGTACGAAACTTTGTTGAATGCAGTATACCGTAATGAAATAGTCAGATTGTGACGTTTATTCATGACCCCGTGGTGTTCTGGGGGCAAACTTTCCGACCTAGTCAGGGATTTCTTGTGACAGGTCAAGCGAAATTTCTGATCTTATCTTTTATGTCAGCTGTTTTCCTTCTATGAATAAAGGAACAAGTTTGGAGATGAAGATTTTTACGTCTGTTTCGAAAATAAAAAGTTTTGTTTGAACGTCAGATATTCCACAAAAAACGGTTGATAACTCGACAAGCAATGCATATCACGTGGAAATGATCAAATGCAAGCTTTTGACGAAAGCGTGTATAACAAGGTGTCACGATCTGAACCGACAAGACACATAGAGATTGCGAAGCAAGCAAAAAGCTGCTGTAAGAAGAATTGCAGCAAGAACGAAGTCAACAAAACAGGTAGGACAGTCACCCCCTGTTTATAGGAAGTCAAGGGATGACTCGTGAAGCTAGAGAAATCATGAACATGAAGAAACCCAAAGAAAGGCGCTTTAACTAACAAGGATGGGTCACAGAAAGCTCATTCTAGCAGAAGACACTGGAGAGTGAACACCTTACTGCAAAGTGAAGAGCAGCAGCGCTGTAAACAGTTAAAATGGCTAACCAAGTTTATCTTATTTGGGCGACAGAGAAGAGTATCGGTTGTTGCTGAAAAACAAGCCAGATATTGAAGCAAACAGCAGGAACAGAAATGCCCGACACCGGTGCGGAGGCGGTGAAGCCGGACCCAGGCTCTTCATGGGAGGTTCATTCCGAGCTGGTGGGTGCCAGTGTCGAGGATGAAAATGCGAAGTCTTATGAGGTTGTCCGCCCACTCCGCATTCCATTGGTGATCCACCTAGTGCGCTGCACGTACGTTGTTGTTGTCAGATGAACTGATGAGTTGTTTTGCGGTGGGTACAATTGGGTGTCTCCATTTGAGGCGCCGTACATCAGCCCTCAAATGATGGGTGAGCGCTGAGTGGAGCAGGTGACCAGGCTCCATGGCACGGCGTGCTAGAGACAGTGTGGCTCCACTGCGACAAAGCTCAGCAGATTGGATGCCTGCGAGGATTGGAAGGTTGTTCGCTGATTTTCGACGCAGGCATCCAGTCACAATTTGTAAGGCGTCGTTGATGGAGGGGTCGATGAAGCGGGTATGAGCACTGCGGCACCAGACAGGAGCGCAGTATTCTGCGGTTGAATGCACCAGAGTTGTTGCTCCAGCACCCCAACCGGAGCCAGCAAGCCACCTCAAGAGCGCAACCCGTGATATCAGCTTCTTGCGAAGTGACTCAATGTGTCGGCGAGATGTGAGCGACCTGTCCAACGTTTCTCTGAGGTATCAGGGCTCGAAACGGAAGGGCAGGTTTCGTTGTTGTATAAAGATTTATGTTTAGACTTGGTTGCATTCTGATAACAGGTATTTGGGGGAGCAGATAAATCAGAACCTCCTACATAATTTGCCTTTGCAATTACAATTCAACGCTACTGGTGTTGACCAGGGGCGTAACGAGGTTAGATGGCGCCCGGGGCAAGAAGCAAGTTTGGCGCCCCCATGTTCGAAGCTGAAGTCTTTCGGAAGCAAATTTACTGTATTGAAGAAAGTACTTGTGACAATTTTGGGATGTTTTGGCTCTCCCGGCAGTCATTCGGCGCCCCCGCAGTAATTCGGCGCCCACATAATGATTCGGCGCTCGGGAAATTGTTCCCCCCCTGGCCCCGCTCGTTACGCCCCTGGTGTTGACGATGCGCAAAGTTGCTGTGCACATGCTGGTTGCTGTGCACAAGTTGCTGTGCACATAGACTCAGCCGAAATTTTACGCCAACCAAAATTCAATGAGAGTTTAGTTCATTAATTTGGCTAGATGTTAATTTTTGTTGAAAAGTTACTTTCCTAAAGGATATGTACAAACATTGCAGCTTACGTTTTATGTACTACAGCAGAACTCGTCTAATTCGTCATCGTTTAATTCGTCAATTCGCTTAATTCGTCACTTTTTCGTCGGTCCCGGCAGAATTTCTATCTTTTGTGTACATTTCTGTTCGTCTAACTCGCCATCGTCTAATTCGTCATTTTGTTTGTTGTTCACCTCTTTCTATCCCTCAGAAGCGTTTTGTTCGGCCAATACGTCATTTGCAATTTCGCTTTTGATGTCTAAGCAGCTAGTATGTGTGGGAATTCAAACAAAGGATCTTTATTTGAGAATTGTTGCACCTCGCAATTTGTTTATCGATATTATGCACGAGGTGTGAAGCGCGACCCGGCTCCCCATTGAGAGAATGGAGAACGTGGGAAGTCTTTGCAGTTTGTTGAAGATTTAAAAAGTGCTAGATTGAATGCAGGGGTCCAGATAGAGCAGAGGAATTAATTTTTGCATTCAACCATAACGTCATAAACTTGTATTTTACTGCAACTAAGAGCACAATGTATACGGGTTACTATGATAAGGTATACGAGCTTCTGTGACAGAGTTTTCACCTGTTTGCATAATTCGTCACTTCGCCTAATTCGTCACTATTTTCTAATCCCCTTGAGGTGACGAATTAGGCAAATTCTACTGTATTTTCAAATGATGTTGCCTGTATAATTTGTCAAATGATCTGACCCTAACTTAACAATGAAGTATCGCAAGAATGGACAAGATTCATGAGGCAAGTTTATACTTTCTAAAATAATCGTACGTCAATATAACATGACATTAAAAAGTCTGCAGAGAGACCTGGATTATGCAAAAAGGGATAAAACATTAGCGTATCTACATTATATTTACTTACAAGAATATACCTTGCTATGGGTGTTTACTGCCGGAAAATAAGTCGCTGTCACTATCAAATACCCTTGTTCCAACCTTACCCATAATTTCTTGATCACTTTAACTGCTCAGAAATTTAGTCGGTTATTTCGGCTCTGACAACTGCCTGTGGGGAGTGCGAGAGGCAGTCTCGCGCATCAGCGGGTAGAGAAACAAAGAGCAAGCCGCAATATGTTTTACTGTGAGTTCCTCCGACTACCAAACTCTCTTGATGATTTGGCGTTTCTGGTCCAGCGGGTGTTGGTTGTCTGGGCCAAAGTTGTCTGGGCCAAATTGTGGTGATCGCTTGCAGGACGTCGCACGTACGAAAGATTGTCTTATACATTTCTGCACAATATTCTTTACAACTGTAGTAGCCAGTTTCCATGCAATCACAATAAAATCTATTGTGCTTTGGAAGGACAGTAATATTCTGTTGATATTGTGTTGTTGGAGCTATTTTGAAATTCATGTTTGACTATTGTCTGCAAAACGATAATAATTAAATATTTTTTTTTCATTGAGCACAATTTGTTGATGGATTTATGATTTCCATCTTTTAAATGACTCTTTGCCAAAATAACGAAATGCTTTCACAGACTTTTTGTAGAGTTGAAAACACTTTTTCTGGAATATTTAAATGTTTCAAAGTATTTTTACAGTGTTGTGACGGAACCTCCTGAATAGCCTATGTATGTGCTTAGCTGAAACCAGTTTCTGTTGCCAGATCATTTCAGCAACAACTTTCAACGGAACCTTTTAGAAGATTTCAAGGATAAAACTTGCCAAGTTTCTCATCGGAAAAAATGTTTGCGTTGTCCTGTACAAAGAGTAGATATATTTGATAAAGCACGTTGTCATAATCCGATCGAAAAAATTGGTTGCCGTTGGTAATTTTTATGGATGCTGCTGTTTTTCACATAAAGACAACTAACGACATTAGGAAGTTTTGCTTTAGCTTGTCAATAGTGTGACTGATGAGCCATAATGGTATGAGCCTGTTTGGACGTGGATCACTTCTGCAAAAGTGTTCATTAAGTTGACTTAGGATGTCTTTGGTTCTTAGAGGGTTTGAAAAGATTAGTTCGGAAAACAACGAAACTATATAAACTTCATATTTTTTCATTCAATATTGATAACGTACTGTAGGGTGCTAAGTACCTTTGGTACATTGATAGTTTTCTGTTACATTTTCCAGATCGACTACCGCAGTTGCTTGTGTAGTTTTGCTTGTACATGAGGAAGAAAATCCAACATTGTAATTAGCGGCTGAAACATTTTCTGCACTACCATCGCTGCACGTTTCTTGGAAAGCTGTGAAAATTCGCAAAAGATGCAGCATTGAGAGGAAAATCGAGGAAATGCAGAAGGTATTCTAAGAAACCCGTTCGACCAACCAACCTGTTTTTGGGAGGATTTCTTGTAAAAAGGATCTAACATTATGATGGTAGCACGAGGTGCCACACGTTGCTGAAAATAAAAGTTCGGTCGCAAAGAACCTTCTTGGCACTTCATGTGGATATTCACATTTCCAGTAGCATTTCAGAATAAATGTCCTTTGTTCAACTTTTACACACGCAGTGGCATTATTATTTGTAATTGCTTTGTTCATTACTTTGGCGCGCATAGTTCTGATGTTCTGATCTGTAAGATTTTTGCGTATTTTGCTATTATTTGGGTTAAATATACCAGAACTCTGAACGATTTTCATAATTTGCACGTGTTGTTCGTTTCTAACTCGGAACTGCAATTAAGTTTCAGCACGTTCATATTAAGAAAGCCTTTAACAAGAGCTTAAAACGTTGTTTCGCTATGATAACCAGCCACAATGCACTATCACACAGGCGCTCCCAAATCTTTGTTATTGTGTAAAGCACACTCCCACAAANACCCTGTTACAAATTTGGGGTCGAATAGCATTGGCACGTGACCTTTATTGCTGTTGAGAAAACTGCAAACAAACGTATGAAGATTAACCAGTTAATTCCTGCAATGCAATGACTCAGTCACAAATGCAAAATAGTGATAAGGCAGCATGGCTTCTGCTGAGACTAATTACGGATAATTTTTACCTTTAAACGAGAACCCGGTTGATGTCGACGGTGAGCTGAGTACTCCATGACTTACAGCAATTATTGTGGCTGAATACCTCTGATCTGGAAAGGTGTTGGTGACTTGGTGGCTATAATTGGTTTTACTTGTAGTAGTGGAGAAGGTGATGGAAAAGTTTTTGTTGTCTTCGTTTGTCAAGATGATGATGAAATCAGTGATGACGAAAGAAATATTTGGCATCATCCATGAAACTGTGCGGAACGCTGAGCTTGAGTTGGATGCGGCTTGGCACAACTTTACGTTGAACGGTGTCGGAGGAGCTGAAAATAAAAAAATTTGCAATTTCGTGAAATAACAAAATCTTTTATAATATATCACACGTGAAATCTGTATTTTTTTGAACGTTTAAAAGTTCTGAAACTTGCAGGAAACAATCTTTTAAAACCAGGAATATTGTTTTATCTTTAAGACAGGGGCGCACAACCTATCCGCTATTGCCGGCAGCATTACGTTTATTTTTATGAATCACACTCGGTAGTGAGCAGTGGCGCAACTAGGGGGTAGGGGGATGGTCGACATTTGCCCTGGACGCAGTATTTCATGGGCACCAAATTGAGGTCGGAATGTTAAATGTCTACTGTCAGCGGATACTGATTATTACGATTTACACAATGTTGAATGCCAGCGACTGCTACCCAGTGGCGAAATCTCACCCAGATCAACAAGGTTCGCAAAGCGAGCAGTTGCCAACCTTAGTGACGTTTTTAGAGTGAGCTTCTCACTACAGCAGTCAGCACCCTCATGTATTTGACTCATGGCTGCGTCACAATGCTTTCATATTGCTACAGTTGCAAACGATTTCGCTCTCATTTTGTATTTGCGTCACAATAGGAAGGAATGGAAATCCATCGCACATAGCGCATGTCTGCATGGAATATGCTACTACGCACTCTTGCGTCCCATGGGAGGTATACATTTTTCAGGCATGGCATGTCTACCCTCCTTCGTAAGTTTCGCACTTACGGTAGGTTTCCATTGTATGCTGGTGAAAAGCTTACGAACCACTCTGAGCCAAGCAACTCATATATTTTCTAACAGTAAGCAAAAGTTNTATGCAAATGCGNCGAATGNGGTCCTTAATAACTTGTTTTAGGGCCCCCATCTAAANGTTTGCCTTGGGTCTCTAATTTCTAATATCCACCTCCGCATGCAACACATTTGAATTCAATTGAATTTTTGTCAAAATAGGCGATAAATTTGCATCAGTGAAGGCGAGGAAACGTTTTCTTTGAAGTTAGATATTAGCAAGTGAGACATTGCATCCCCGTATTTCTCGGATATTACAAGTATATACAAAAAAGTGTTTAAAGATTTTGCAATTTTGCTTTGTGTAGTTGTTTTGCATAATCATTTGCCTTCAGTTTTTCATATGTATTTTTCTGTATGTACTTCTCTTTTATGTATTCGTGATTCGGCCGTCAGTCATTCCTTTGTAACGTTATAAATTTCACAACTCTGGAAGTACATACTATAAACCCTTTACAGCCCGCACCAGTAGTGATTGCGACCAAGCCTGACGAGAGAGAGGAAAAAGCGGGTACGTTTCATTCGGGATCTTTAAAAAACTCTGACACATCCGTGCTTTAGAAAACTATGTTGCAACGCTGGCCAATTTCATGCTCTGTTAGTGGAAGACTTTTGTGGCCATAAAATGATGTCATTACATTCGTGCAGATGTTAGCAGATCACCAGGAAACTCTTTGTCAATCTTTTGCATTTTCTTTCACAAGTCGTTAGAAATCAAATGCAATGCCGGAATTTGGAATCTCGCAATACAATACTTTGAATGTTCAATTACCAAAATTTCAAAGTGGAGATAAATCCACACGAAACGATTAGATTCTAAACAACACGATACTTAACACCTTTGGAGTCAGCTGGATTGACCGGCGTGAACCACTTTTTTACCTTCGCTTTATACCACCAAAACGCGCCAGTCGATCGAATTAGAAAGCTGTTAAAACCCTCAAAAGATGCGACGAGGCTTCTAGTTTGGACTACAAAAGATTCAAAAGTTTTGGATTTCGTTCTTTGAGGGTGGCGTCAAAAGTGGGTAGGTTTAGGCATTTTTGGCTCAGGTTACCGGGCCCTGTAAACCAACTGCAAGAACCAATATTGTGACTCAATTCTTGGAGGAAACTAGGATATAATAAGATTTTTTAGGGCATTTGAATGGCATTCTAGCGTTTGCGGTTCGAAAAATATGGTCAAAAAATCGATAACTAATTAATTAGGGGATTAATTAATAGTATTTTTGTTTTTAGGCCATAACAAAGTCCTGACGTCAATTTAGTGACGTCTCAGTCATCTGAACTTTTCAGACGTGTTTAAAAACAACTATACGCCGGACCCGAGTCAGTTTTCGACGCCCTTTTATTCCCAACGTATTCTTCGTATGTAGGCTGCCACAAACGGGCTGGGTGGGCACGCCCAAACTGACTTTGTCTCCAGGCGGGGCAAACCCCAGGCGTGCCACTGCCAGTGAGTTCAAGCATCATCTATTTTTTGCATTGCTTCTGTTCTGCTTCAACACACTGAGGTTAGCCTGCCTTCACACGCTTACTTAGTCGTTTTTCTTCTAAGTATCCTGATACAGTAGAGAACGAGTATTTGTTCATGCACGGCCGCCATAAATTATGTTTTAATTTACATTCATATGCACGGCCACATGAATTTGCATCAAAGGCTGAAAGTTGTGCAACCCTGCTTCAAATAAACTAACTTTGGTTTTGTGATGAACGTGTAACGCTGTGGTCGATTATGCATTGTGTAACTCTGTCGTTTTTCGCAAAGCTGTCAAAACCTTATCAATAAATGCGATCTGTACAGGAGTCCATACCGTGATAGAAAGTCAGCAATCACTTTGAGTTTCACCTTGCATCACTTGTATTATTGCGATCGGAAATCCCGAGCGGCATGTGCGCAAAGCTTCGCACCATGGCAGCAAGCAACAATAGAGTTCATGCGCCGTGATGACTCTATTATTGCTTGTTCGCGTCAGATATATAATTGTTGTTCTTCGAGCACATCCCGTTCGTGGTGAATCACACATTCAACGCAACGCCAACGGAGAGGTTGCAACAGTGTGGTAAATGATTGATTGTGACAAATTTACACATCTACATAAATTTACTTTAACACGCTAAATTTCTGCAATGGCAGAGCATTTTCATGTTCATCAAAATATGCTTTTCTAGTTCAGTTTCCAATTTTGCTTTTTTCTTCACACAATGGCTTAAAATGTATGCAATGCTCTAACAGGCGAGAACGCAATACGATCATAGTACACCGTATTCACAAAGGTTTTCTTTGTCAACGTCATGGTGATTACTACGTCATATTGACAAAGGCCTCTTTGTCCGAATGGCGGTCCTGGCCAATTGCAGATTGGTAAACCGTGTGAGAAACTTTATGAAGCTTTAGTACATTATGAGAAAAACAGCCAAAAACTCCCATGAATAAATTACACAAAAATATCACTGCTCTTTACTTTTTTCAGAAACAAATATGATATTCTTGTATGTATAACTTGTTTATAAAAACTCACGTAAACGGAAACGTGGTCCAACGTGCACGTGAATGGAGGAGCAACGCAATATGTAAATGTCGTACTGTCCGCCTGGAATCAAGTTTTTTAGTGTATAGTTGTAATGCAGTTTCACTTGGCTTGTGTAATAAATAAAGGTCTCAACGCTTCCACCAATAATACCAATACGGAAACAGCTTATGATGAAGTTGGTGTGAGGCATCGTCCAGGTCAAATCAACCATTGTAGTCACTGGTTCATGTGATGAAAAGGTCAAGCTTGAGTTCTTAGGCAACGGTGAAGCTGAAAAAAGTTATGCAAAGGTGGACGAAAAGAGGTGCGGTACCTTATATTATGCTTAAAATCGCAGTAAGAATAATTTCACTATCTAAAAGTATTTTAGGCATGACAGCTCGTATTTCGCCATTTCTCATAATAAACAAAATCGACCATAGCATTTCTAATTTACAAAAACCCATCTTCGTTTTTTAAAAATGTGTGTAAGCCTACTCTGGAAACGAAACCATTTGCTGTCAGTTGCATGGCTTTATGAAAATGATGCTATGAACCCTGAAGCCAAACAAGTTTTCCAACAAGAAGCCTTCAATTTTGCAATAGACGCAAAATGTCTGAATCAATTTTATCAATAAGTCTGTCACATTCTGTATCCAATCTTGCTGAGTTAGAAGTAAAAGATCTTTTTGATAATTCCTGGGCGCTGTTTCCAAACGTGCTATCAGTTTTTGTCTATCGCATTGAACTCAGCAACATTGGAACAATCTTCGATTAGCTACCGTAATTTTTCACACTGCATAGCTTTATTTTAATTCTACGGATCACATAGGTTAAAACCAACTGCTGTCGACAGGTGCTCTGAATGGAGCTTCCCACCATCCTCAATCTCCCTTTCAATCGATTATAATCACAGATCTACAATTTTAAGTGAATTTCATGGGGATTGGGGTTTGAGAGCGTTTTCGGCATAATTTTGGGGCGCTGATTTCAAAACTGTTGTCAGATTCGCCCTATGTGGCAAAGTTTTTGAGCTATTTAATATTTCAAATTTATGCAGTTGTAGCATTTTAAGCACACTGTTGCATAAGAGAGTTACACATTTCGTGATTTGTTAAACTGGCTAACATGTTATTTAAGCACTAGTGACTTCTTGTAATAACCGTGATTTGTAAACTAGCTTATGAAGAG
>JGI24158J21664_10014070_pt1 | contig 10535 bp, 6 predicted proteins | sample Ectturendosymbi3_FD_21664 | JGI IMG/M metagenome (IMG submission 21664)
TAAATTCCAACAGACTAAATCAACTCTGGCCAAACAACAATAGCTCCATTCAAATTCGGGCCAAGTGGAACATCTTTATTCAATTTTGGGTAACTTCAAACGGCTTTATTCAGTTTTGGGGAACTTCAAACAGCTTTTTCAATTCGAGGGAATTTCAAACAGCTTCATTCCAATTTGAATAATATACAACCACTTCATTTAAATTTGCATACATGTAAACATTTGGGCAAATTCCAACAGCCTTAATCATATTTGGTAGTTGAAAAAGCTTCATTCAAACTTGCGTATAATTAGAAACATCTGGTCAAATTGGAAGAATGTCATTCCGATTGTCATATATTGTAAATATTTGAGCAAATTACAACAGCCCAAATCAAAATTGGGGCAATTGAAACAACTTCATTCAAATTTAGGTGGAGTTAGAAACATTTTATAATTAGGAACATGTAGTCGTAGTGGCAACTCACCATTCCAACTAACCCTAATTTTTGTAACCTCAAATTGTTGATGCTGTGCTTTAAAGTGTACAAGTAAAATGTAGCTGTAGCTGCAAAATGTTTTGCGGTAGTAATGCGGTGTAGCTGTGATATGATAGTGTGAAGTTTTCATGTTTCACACTTGCTTGATGTTGTGAGATTTGCAAGTGCAAATCTTTTTCCATGAAGTATTCATGAATAAAATTAACCACGTAACTACAGCTGTAATATGTTGCGTGGTGGTAATGTAGCTATGATTTTATACTGTTTAGGTTTTCATATTTTCTGTTTTGTTTCATGCAATGAATTGCATATGTTGCATCCTGCCAAATTTTATTGCTTCAATTTAATGCTGTGAAATGAAGTTTTCATAATTCACTTATGCTAATGCAGCGAAGCACTGCCGTTTTTATAAAATATTCTTGTTGAGGTTATAAATCATTTGTCATTGGAAATGTGCATTTGTACACCTTCCTTAGTAGGTCTAGTTGATCATGTAGGCTGCAGTATTTACGTGTATCAGTCACATATTGCTATTTTTTCTTAGCATGCTGTGTTCAATGCACATTTAACTGTCTTAACTGGAGTGGATTTTTGGTTTCCATAATGTGACTTTAGAAACTGTAAGGGTTTGTAGTATTGCAAATACAACATGTTGCAGTAAAGATTGCCAATGCGGAAGGTTAAGCTATACGCTGTGTATTAAATTGCCTCCTTTCCCTCTAATTACTTGAGACTTGGACATAGTTCCGGCAATGTAATACTTTAGATCGTAACCCAATATTTTACTCCTTTTCCAGATTGGTTGACATTGTGGCCAACACAAATACACACATCTATGCTAGAGAAGAACAGATCTTAACTGTTAGGGAGATTGTGTTGGAAGAATAAGTTTAGAACGTTTTATAAAAACTTGAAAATGAAGATTCTGAACAACACCTTCCACACGTGGTGGCATGAACAACAATTTTCGGGAGGATTTTGTTGCAATTAGCTAACATTTTTCAATACAAAAAAATATTACCATTGTTCACATGTAGCCATGCAGAATATTGATTGCTAGTTGGGGGCGTACGGCTTTGAAACCCGGTAATTGGTAGGCCTAATCAGGCATGCAGAAACCTTGATTAGTTCACAATGGCACGTTTTAGTCTTAACATTAAGACTTGCTGTTTATACGTTATTTGGGAAAGCAAGATCAAATTTGGGTAAAAAATTTTTGCATCCCCAAAATATGCACTCCCGTACACTTATGCTCCAAGCAGTTGCGAAGAAACGAAATACAGTGAGTGACAACATCAGTTGGTAGCAGTCCATGTGAAAGCTTTGGTATTTCGAACAAAACGAAAGACCTGCTTCCTGTTGTTCTCCAAAGTCAAACAGACCGAAACTTGAGGGTTTGCAGCAGGGCTGCGGAGGCGGAGCGCGGGGTCTGGGCATTTTGCCTGGAGTCGGAGCTCAGTTGAAAATTTATGAGCCGGAGCTGGAGCTGGAGCTATGGCTTTTCGAAAGGTAGATCCGGCTCCGGGCCCCTTCCCAAATACAAACGGTTTTGCCGAATTACCTGAAAGCTAGACTTACTTTACCGAATATAGTGCTCTTTATAGCACACTAAACGCGATCGCTACAAGTTACGACACCAGACTGCAACAATGGATCTGCGAGTCTTTGATGTTTCCTTGGTTTAATCATCCTTAAGGCTGTGGTATCGTAGTGGGCAGGTGTGGTGTTACTTGTAAGAGTAAGAGAACCGTAAACTACCACAACATAGGGACCGAGTTTAAGGGGGGACCGGGGGATATGTCTCCCAACTTGTGGACAGGGTAACACAATATTTTTTGTCCCCCAATATTTTGTTATAGAAAATATTATAGTTATACAAATTTCAAAGTTACATTACGGTTGGAAACCCACAGCATAAAGCCAAGGAATAAATAAGAAAAATGGACATTATCACTGGATTATCTTTCTATCTTTAGACACAGTGTACAGATTTATTATGTAAACTGAATGATCATGATTGTTGATAGTTGTGTTGGCTAAATTCAATTAACCGAATAAGTGTGTTCATACACGTCACTCAATTATGCGACTGATTCGTGTCATGTTCTTGTGAGTCGAATTCCTGCGTTGGTCTGTAGCCTGCAATACATAGAACACGGTTTCCACTGCTAGTATTTACCAAAAGATCTTTGGTTTGTTTTTGATTTGATCTATGTGGTTTAGTGGCTCAAGTTGAAACCTTGTGTTTTTAGGAGCACTACATTTTATTTCTGAACTGACCAAAATGGAATTGATGATTATCACAATTTTTGAGCATAATTTTGTCGATTTTTAAGCCGAACTCGCAGAATTAATGTGTTTTCATATTAAAGGCACTGCTAGATATAGCACCTTTGTACAGTACCAGTTGCTGTACCACTAATATGGGCGGAGCCAAGGGCAGTGGCGTACGCAGAAAATTTTCATAGGGGGTTCATTCAAAGGCATATGGTGGTCATTTGTATTTGGTGTGCGGTATTTGTGACATCCCAATTTGACGTTATATCCATGTTTCCAAACCAACGTTTTTGCGAAATTTGTTGACATCATATGCATATTCTTCGACACACACTCCCCTAAAGCTACGATATCGGAGGAAAATAAACTCAACGCTACGATACAGCAGTTCATAATTGCAGAAATATCAGGCTGCGCGTTAAAAAACGCACTCATCACTGCGTCAGAGCAGTTTACAACTGCAAGATCAAGCCGCTCAAATGTCTTTTCGAATACGAGCAGTGGAACATAGAAAATGTGCGGCTGGACTGTCTAGCGCACACCCTGGTTTGGAAGATCGAATCTTGCTAAACTTCACAAGAATTGAGAATGCGCATGAAGTACGCAAGAAAACTTTTGATTTTATGTTATGTATAGAAGTCCAGAAATTTTTTTGTTTTCCTTTTTTCCCTGCTGAGACATTATCAAATGCCTGAATGCTTCTATCTTAACAGTTGCTGTTTTTGAGCTCGTGCAACAGTTTCATCATGCTACAGAAATTGATATTGTAGCCAATGCGGTCAGCACTTGCGCTGATCAGCCACAGCAGATAAAATAAAGACAATGGTTTCGGATAAAGTGAATTATCGCGGAGCACAATCTTAAACATGTGTAGTGGACGAAAGGCCTGCAAAAAGTGGTGGGATGGTTTGTGGATGCAGACGATAAACCAGATTCCCACCAAAACCTAATTATTACTTTTTGGCCCTTTACAATGTTCCTTGAAATTTGCATGCAAATTCATTCCGTGGTGTTTGGATTAGGTCGACAAATTAACAAGCAAAAAGTATGCGAAAACGATTGATGTCCTTTGCGCAGGCAACAAAGTTTTTGTAAAATATCAAGCTCAAGGGGGTTGTCACCCTACCCCTTGCGTACGCCCTTGACCAGGGGGCACTTAGGTCATGGTTTCCAAAACAATTTCCATATTTGCTCATCATTTTGCCAATTTAACAAAAAGGTCTTAATACGGTTGAGTGAACAATATAGTCTTAATACGGTTGAGTCAACAATAATATGAACAATATGGAATAATACAAAAAGTTTTCTAGGTAACTCACTTCCTGCCACAACATCTTACTTTCTAGTCAGAATGATCAAACCGGATCTGTAGGATAGTGTAGCGATCTAAAAAAACTAAGCTATAAGCAGTAATAGCTTTTGTAGCTGTGTAATATTGGTGTTAGCAGAGGATGATTCAGAGAAGATATCATTGCAGGCCTAAGCGTGAAATTCACGCCACACCATGGTAAAGTATACTTTTTTAAAGAAACTATTAGGGTTAATAGCAACGTTTACTAGGTAACTGGCCAAGTTTACTAGGAACCATTAGGTTTACTAGTAACAACATAACATGAAAGTTATAACCACTGTAATTGGTAGCGAACTAGCATTGCTTTACATGGCAATACACAGTATTTACAGAAGGGTATAAAAATGCAATATAAACAAATGTGGACTTTTGAGGTTTTGTTAGGTGGAAACAAATTTTATGTTTTCAGCACGATAACCAGTCTTATTTTCTCCTAATCTTTGCAGGTTGAATTGTGCTTTACTTTGCCATTCATCACTGCTTATTATGAGTGCAAAAGATAAGAAATGATATTTTCAGCTATTTTGAAAAAGCCAAAGGTGAATTTCTTGCTAGAAGCCATGCTAAGTCTTCGAAAAAACGGCTTTGAACACACCTTGTCATTTTTATTAATGCAAATGTGTTCACGTTAGGGTTAGAAAGTTGTCTTTGCGCTCTTTGTGTGGTTTACCTGGACAGAGCTGTTAGCTGGCATAGCCAGGACGCCAACAGGCAAAGCATGCAACGAGTGCAGAACACTTGGTCGATTGGGACTATGGTTGCCAGATGGCCGGTATTTCACCGGTCTGGCCGGTATTTTGTTGCTAATTTAGCAGAGGCCGGTGAAAGGCCGGTATTTTGAAAATAAATAATTTGGCATGACTTCATAAAGAACTAACGCAGAATTTCTCAAATTATATTGACTCTAGTAGTGAATCTTGTCAGGACAGTTCTTTCAGAAAAGGTTATTTGCTGCTGTTGACGCAATCCTTGGTGCGATTATCACGTCACGCATACACCGAACTGTGATGAGCCAGCCAACATACGGGCAAATATTAATTGTGGCTTGACAATACTGATTGTCTCTCTGTTTTTCCCGAGTCGTTTGCGAAATACGACACAGCGTGGATCTGGCACTGTTGATAAATCAAAATGGCCGGTATTTTTACAAAACGCATCTGGCAACCCTAATTGGGACTAGCCTGTGTCAAAATGCCCTAACACAAATGTAGTTTTCCAAACAGACGTTTTTTTGATTCCGGTCGTAAGAAGTAGGAAAAGGTCGTCAGACGTCAACAGCAAAACCAGTGATTTATTCACTGTTACTTTGTTTTGGGCTTATTTTCATTAACGTACGTCACTGAGCGCTCGCTGCTGATGAGCACCTTTTGGTTGAGTTTCTTATGACTACCTTGGCTCTATATTGCTTAAGAGCTCTGGGTATTGCTAAATACAGCCTTCACAGCGTTTTAGTCAAACGACAGGAAGTTGCTTGCACGACGTCCACAATAGTTTCAATCTTGGGGACTCGAACCAGCACACGGCAGAAATGTTAAGTCGCGAGAAATCCGACTCAGTCTCTCGGCGCATGCTGCTGCAAACTACACTCTTGTTGTATTGTATTCAGCTTCAGTCGCCAGTGTAAAACATTATAAATACAAAGGAACATCAACAAAAACGTGGGGCTGGGACACCGAAAAAATCGAAGGTTATCTTGTCATTGTGTCCCTAAAGTTGTGTAAAGTACTTTGGTGGCCATTACGACTATAGCCAGTAGTATGTGGCAATTAATAATAATCAAATATTCAAACAAAAAAAAGAAAAAAAGAGTAATCGATACACCAAAAAACAGTTATAGAAAAGTCCCAAGATTTTTTTTAAAAAACGTTGGATTACTAACTGCAAGACAGATTACAACAAAACTGACAGAGGTGTACATTTAAATATTATTCTGTAACACCTCAAAATTGTGAATTATGACCTGAAGTGCAACAGTTTTACACATGGTATTTTATCAAATTGGGTGAAAAAAAGCAATCACATGTCCATACCAACCCTCTAAAATGCGAAACGTTGGCAAACGGTGCAACGAAACGTCTGCTTCATGGCCTTTAACTTGTCTGAATTGTTTGAAGGCCCACCGTGATCTGAATTTCCCATTCACCATGTAGTTACTTTTGGAAATATACGTTGAAGTATTTGATTTGGCCGCTTTGCTACTAAAAGCTTTTACACCAGGGGTCTCAAACTCAAATTGCTCCGAGGGCCAAATGAGGACTTGCCGAGAGTCGCCTTATGACTCTGACGCAACAATGGCGGAACCTAAATCTTACCAGAAACAGCTTTTACATCTTATTTCCTACGAAAGGTATCATGAGTTATAGGCAAGTCATTTCTAGCCATCTCTACGTTCGTTTAAAAGGAACTTGTTCGCTCGCTGGCCGTACCTTTTAAACACCAATGAATAAACTAAATAACGTAAATGTTAATACAGTAGTCCCCGCTTATTAAGCCCTCGGTTAATAAGCCCATCCGCTTATTAAGCCCAAAATTGACCGGCCGGAATTACTCCATTTATTCCTGTAATAAAAAAATCCGCAACCCTGCGAGCCCGTTTTCGAACACATTTGCTTAAATTTGGGTAAAAAGCGTCGCAACTTACACTTCTTTGTCTTGCTTTCGACGGTTTCACACTTCGTTACGCTGCTGACCTAGTTCTTAATTTCATTGTTTCGTCACAGATCTTTTGTTTGTGCCATAGTCGATAGCAAGACAACTGGTGCTCTGCAGAAATTATTTTCAAAATGTCGAAGAGACGTGCAGACGAAATGAATATTGTTTTGCCGCAATAAACAAAGAAAATTGCTCATTACCTGTAACTGTTGTACACCGTGTTAAATAGATTTAGCAACTTTTAACGATAGTATGCCGGCCATACTCATTTATATGCATGAGAGTGGCCAAAATTTGTCCCCGTTTAATAAGCCCAAAATCGGCCGGTCCCGAGGTGGGCTTAATAAGCCTTGGACTACTGTAATTTGAAAATTTCCAAAAAGCATTGCGGGTCGCGGATTTTAGAATATCATCACTCAGACAGTGCGATGTTGACAAGCCGCAGATTGTGGAGATGCATGGTGCCGAATGCGGATTATCCGTTTTAACCAGTTGTGTCCGATAAATCGACAGAATTTTTAGGCTTCTAGTTTTTGTATAGATTGGTTGCTTAATGCTGTCAATCATTCTAGTTGGTGTCCGGTTGGATAACACCCGAACATATTCAAACTTCGCAACAAATCTGGCAAACAGAAAAATTTGTAGAGACTGAAAAAAGCTGAAATAAGAGTTTCCTGCCGGTGACCAACGCCTCCTTTACATGATTTTCAACATGATGAACAGAGATAGCTCGGTTTACAGGTTTGTTTTTTGCTTGATCGACTGGTGTGTGTACGAAACCCTTTACTGAAATGCATTGTATGTGCAAAACTGCTTGCGGTTGTAACAGGATGGTAAGTAAAAATATGTAGTTGCAGCTTTTCAATTTTGAAATTTTTGAAATTTTGGATGATGTTATCCATCCGTATAAGGAAATTAGGTAAACACAAAAACAGTCATTTGGCGAGATAATATGAGATATGAGTCAGCATTTTGTTGTGATGATTTTCTTGTGAACTGCTTAAACCGCAATGTGTCTTCTATAAAGCACAGTGATCCGAAGGTCAGAAAAATGTGTTGATTTTCAAGTTGATTTTTCCAGACGGGTAACCATGGGTAACCGACATTCCTTAATATTAGTAGTTCATTTTCTTTAGAAGAGGCTCATCCTCCCGTCACATATGACATAAATTTCAAATCAGCTCCGAAGCAAAAAGCTTTGTTCACATTAAGCTGCTAGCATCTATTTTGAGGAAGTTCTGTGGTGTTGATCGCCTATAGAAAGTCACTTGTCCTCGATCTTGCTTTTGTTACCCGAATCGTTTCTTCAGTGGTTCATTACATTTTAACAATGGTCGAAATTGTTGCGCAAGAAATAGTAGCTTAACTGTCTAATTTGTGTTGCATTTATTCAGGTCACTAGAGTCCTACTGATACAAATGTGAAACTTTCATTTCATTTACAAAGTAATTTTCAGTTGTAATAATTGTCAAGTCTAGCTGCGTTAAATACACTCTCAAATGTAAAGAACTGAAGCCAGTGAAATGAGTCTATTAGGGTGCTTTATGCCTACATTACGAAGATTTTTTAGATAAAATAAAGGTGATGTTCACTCTGAGGAAAAGCGAGATGTTAGAAAATGATGGATTCATTACACTATGTAGAGGAAAGTCACTTATACGCCGGCAAAATCAAAAATGAGAATTAGCTTTTCTCCAGTCAAGGACCGGGCAAAGTTTTACCTCTACTGGCCACATTTTCAGGTGCCATTGGCAGGTGGGCTATACCAGGGCCGCAACCAGAATGGGAAACTGGGCAATTTGCCCCTCAAATTTTCAAAAACATGTTTAGTTGTTAGGTACAACATCAAGCTATAATCATTTCTTCCCCCGAAATTATCAGCTGGTTACGGCCCTGGGCTGCACGTTAACTTGTGTAAGATAAAATAACATTTATCAACCCGCTATGCTTCATTGGTAGGCTAATAATGCTAATTATACCAAATTGAATGAAGGTCGAAGAACAAAAATATAGTACACATTAATGTGAGTAATGTAGTATTTCTTCATCGGAAAGTCAATCGAAATCAGGTGAAAGGCAGCAAAATATTTTATGTACATCAAAAAAACGACCGCGGGCAGCCACACGAAAGCCCGGGAGCAGCAAGTGAAGCGCGGGCCGGCCTTTACCCACCCTTGCTCCAGACCACAAAGGAAAAGTGCTGCGCAGTAATGCGCTAGACTGTTCAAGAATATTCACACCCGAATATTATATCACTGGCCCAACAGCGGTGGACTCCTGCTGCACAGTTGCTCGAAGCTGGCTGTTTACAAACATTCGAGTTTTCTGTTTGCGTTTAGAGTGAGCATCGTTGACAAAAACCGAATGTGTCTGTTATCCAACTGCAACAAACTTTTTGTGGCATTCAAACGATTATTTTTGTTCGTAGCCGACGAAAAGCGTTTATGGATAGCGTCAGTTCCGGCTACCTGCGGATTTCTGTATCAGGGTCGCGTGAGAAGCTCGACGATATACCCGACGACGCAAGCTCAGACACTGGGTCGGTACGTAGCACTACCAGCACAAGAAGCTACAGAAGTTGGAGAAGAGCGCGAGATCGCAAGCGGCAATCTGGCAAGCTGGAAAGAACGCAGAGCTTGTTTGGAGAAAGTGCGAGCGACCATTTCAACTTCAACTTAAACTTAAACCGAATGAAGATCGACACTTTCTCGATTGCAGTGAAAAGGTAAAAGCTGGAGCTGCTGATTGTCTTTCGGAGCAACACGCACAATTGAACCGCCGTTGCTCTTTCCCAATAAGCTTTTTCAAAAGTTTTTATGTGATTGAATAACCAGTAGCAAGCAGCAACATAGCAACGGTTACAAAGAGACGTGATTGTTTGACAGTTTTGTAGAATGTCACTTGAAAGCAGGACCGTAACCACGGGGGCCAACCGGGCAATTGCTTTACCACCCAAAATTTTCAAAAACATGTTTAATTGTTGGGTACAACAAGAAGTTACAATCATTTTGTTCCCGAAAATATTAGCTGGTTATGGCTCTGCTTGAAAGTATACAGTAAGACGGTCGTACCGTTGGTACAAACAAGCAATCTGCACAACTTTTGAAGATGACGCAATGCTGCTTTGGGATGCACATAAGTAGACACAGTGGTTTAATGCAACAGCACTTCACGGCTGCGGAAATAATCACGTCACTAAAATACAGTCGAGTGTTTTCCTGCGTTTATAAACTTAAATTACATTTGGAAATCGTTTACTACTTGATTTTAACATTCACAGTTTTCAGAAACGTATCCGACCCAATCAAATACGTTCAAAACTTATACTTGCGAAATAAGCTTGTGACTAGTAGGTTTGCCAGGGCTTACGAAGATCAATACCGGGTACCCCATCGAAACTAGTACAGCTTTTTTGCATAGTCATTAGAATATAGATAAAACAGCTATAGTGGCGCTAAGATTTCTTAATAAATTAATTGTTGTACTGGCAACTGGCTTACAGTACTACTTTAGTACCGTAAGCCGGTTGCCAGTACAACAACTTATTACAGAAAAAGCATTATTACAGAAAATCTTTATACATGCGTACTTCCTTCATCCCGGGCCTGGGTACGATGTACCTCTTGCATCCCCTCTCTTAGGCCCTGTTGGTAGGGTTCTAAGAATCGAACCAACTATACTTTTGAATTTAAAAAGTTGAGTAGAATATTTAACTAAATCCAGTCAAAAGACAGCATTTTCCTCTTGAGTCCTCATTCACACTAAAACCCCTTTTT
>JGI24158J21664_10014071_pt1 | contig 10535 bp, 6 predicted proteins | sample Ectturendosymbi3_FD_21664 | JGI IMG/M metagenome (IMG submission 21664)
GCAGGGCCATTAAAGTGGGGTGGGTGTTGATGTCTGGGATGACAGTACGGCGTATAAGAAGCTCAAGGTTGTTGGCTGCTACCCAAGAGACTAGGCTCTCATCGTCATGAGATTTTGCACTATAACTCCAGTTGACGTGCTGCCGTGCTGGTAGTTGAAATCACCAGGATGCAGTAAGCATTATGGCATCCAGCTCTAGCCCGAAATAGCACAATGTGCTGGAACCGTTCAACGTAGCGCATATTGGAGCAAACATTTATGTTTCAGTCACAAACGTAATCGCCATTGGTGGAATAAGAGATATCTATCGAATCCAAATGTAAACATACAGCAATGATTTTCCTAGCTTTGTGTGATACTTTCAATGCAAGAAAATACTAGGCCGTAGCTACATTTAGGCAAATGAGGCATTTGACTCGGTAAATACTCTGTAATACTGCCACAGAACATTTTCGTAACACTAAATCAAATCATATTTTATTGTGTGACTGTTCCAAAAAGAACAGTACTGCAACTACACTGCGTTGCAACTTGCAGAGATACCGCAGCCTAGATAAATAAGGGTAGGATGTTCGGTCTCCATAAACTACAATTAACATTTCCATCCGGGGACGCAACGAACATATTCGCCTCGGTAAAAATTTGACCCTAACTACGGCCGCGAAATATATGTTGAAATTTATCCGCACGCTACGATTCCTAATATACGTTTTTTACTTTTCACAGTTCACAAAATTTGATTATGTAATGAAGAACAAAAACCCTTGCGATCGATTCACGTTTTAGGACAAAGCTGAACCGGACAAAGCAATTTCACTTGAGAAGCATAAGATTTCCGAGATGCTTCCTGATAAGTTTGCTGTAAACTTCTTACTCTTTTTTCCTTTGCATGTACTATATGCTGATATTCAATATTTCTCTGAAGCAGTAACCATGGAATAGTTTACTTGCATCACCCCATACGTAAACACTCTAGGTCAGAGATAAAACAAAACCTTTCAATTGGAATTTCATTACAATTTTTACCGTGTTTGAAATGAAGAAACTGATAACTACACATGTCACCGTGATATGAGCAGAAGCACCTTATCTGAATTAGCATGTTACAATCACAGATTTTGGAAACACAGCAAGCAATCAACTTTTGGAGGTCTTTGGCGAACCCCTGACAACAGTTGGTTTTCTTCACAAACATATTTCGACGGAAAGCCCCAAAGACCCCTATTTCCATATTCTTACCCATCAACGCCACCAACCTGGCTCAGATTATTATTAAATTTGCGTATAAATGAAAACGAACAAGCAACAAAATGACAGTTAGTTAGGGTACAGCTGTAGAGGAACGCAAGCATGTTGGCATGCTACACATGCACCAAGCAACGTTTAGAGTTGTGGCTTAACATTGCATGACGTAATATTTGTAACGGCGCGCAGCGACCAAATGCTTTAACCTTTGTCTAACCGCTTCACGCTGTGCATCCGGTGTTCAATATTCAACACGTGCAACCCTCTACGCTCAAAGAGTGTGATTCACTCTTTGAACGCCGCCTTAAAATCTAATATTCACGGACCGCTTTGACGGATTGCCCTGACGCTTCTACAGTAGCAACCCTTTTGCAACTCCCTGGCGTGGGTCGTTAGAGGTCACGCTGAGTTGAGTAACTGTTTATTTCTCCCATGTCGCCGTTTTGCGTCTGCGAGCAGGATGTTGAGACAGACCTTCGTCTGCTCTGCATGTCTCTAGCAGTCGTAACAAAGAAAGTCGTTTTTCTGTCTTTGCCGCGCTTTGCACGATAAAATCCAAGTCGGTTTAATCCAGACCTTCAGTAACCATTTTCGGCTTTACGTAAAATACACCAAATTTCTGCCGACCGCAACAGCGAGTTTTCTGATTGAAAAGTCTAAATGTCTGAGCCGTGGTGATCACACCACTTTGGTACGTAAACTTGTTTCGTTCATGTTTAAGTGTTAGCACTGTAAAGCTTAGTGCAAGCTAGCCGTTGTGTCCTCGAGTCGTGTCTATTCATTGACAATAGTCGCAGCCAAGTGCCCGTCTTGTTAACTGTTGAATTAATACGCCGCGCGCTCACTACTTCTTTCATTGTCATTCTAACACGTCTGCTTAATTACGAGAGCCATTCTCTTCTCAGTTAGTTGAATTACAGCCACGTACCAATGCGAGTTGATCTATATAAATAGCTGCAGTCGAGTAAGCCGCGCGCTTGTCTGCTTGTTCATTGCTTATCGCACGTTCAGTTAATCTGACGAAGCTTGTCTTGGTAGTTTTAACTGCGCTGGTAGCGTGCCTTTAGTTTGTTTCTGTTGTGTTTCAGAAACCGTGCTGACGATCAATCGCCGCTGACGTTTGTTGTTTGTTTGTTGGATCTGATAACAAGAACTTGTTGCACCTTTCGGTTCCGTTGGCCATTGCTGTAGAGAACAAGAGACTACAGTCCAGTTGATGCGCGGATTCGCAAGGGTCAGGTTCTAGGCGAAAGATAGTCAGAGCGCGTTTCTCAAATTTCTGCGGACTAGCTCCCCCACGGCTCGCGATTAAAAGGCTAGCTGCCGCAACAATATTGACATAATATCAATATTGTCGCATACAACATATCATCGACATGACGTGACATGAGACTACTTTGGTTGCTTTTTGTTTGTTTTTTTACAACGTTTACGCTAATCGAAATTTCACTTACAAAATAAACTTACATTCGATCGATGGATTACATAACAATGAAAATTATGCTTTTAATTATCTCCATTCTCTCGGTTTGGAATGTAAACTGGGTAATTGTAACTGTCAGGAAGGGAAACATACTTGTGAGGATGCACATCGAGACATTTTGAGCGTTTAAATTCCGGTATGTGGTACTATTACAAAATCTTCAAAACTACTCAAAAAAGGCTAAAAAGCCAAACATAAGATTTGTGGCCAAAATACATCTGAAAAAAGACAAAATTTCAAAAATTTAGCAGCAATAAAGCCAGATCCCAATCCTGCTTCGAAGCAGAGATGAGCGGAATCAAATTTTTAGACTCCGACCCTGCTCGTTTCTCGTTGAAAAGTTCCCGCTCCTTGAACATATCAACTCTAACTCCTGTTAACACTCTGAAACATTCCAAGTAACTCATATCAAATAGGGAGTGTCTGTTTTGCCTCATGAGGCAAAAACTGTGCTGGGGTTATTTTTTCTTTAATTTCAACGCGATCGGTTGAAGTGATCACACGACCAGTACGATACGCAGAGACAAAGGGGTTAGTGTTTGGTCTTAGGGTTTACCTTACACCAGAGGTTTTCAACCAGGGTTCCGCTGAACCTTAGGGTTCCGCAAGTGGCTGCCAGGGTTCCGCCGAAGCAGACCGAATTTCCTGGGACGAAATTCGTAACCACAGTTCTATGCTGTTGTAGCAATATAGACACTTGGATCATTACATAGGGTTCCATGAGCAATGCACATATTTGTGAAAGGTTCCGCTGTAGCAAAAAGGTCGACAAACACTGTCCTACACTTATCCAACGCAGACATAAAGTCGCTAACAGATTTCCAGCACTGAAACTGACAATGTCCATTGTCCATGCATGTGGAACTGTGCTGTTACAGAAGTCACGGTCAACTAACCAGGTCATGTGTTCCGCATTTCTCAGACATTCCGAACTTGTCATGCGGCCACTTTAACCAATCGCCTACAGCTAAAGGCAAAATTGCTCCAGGTGTGCTTTTGCCTCATAAGCAAATTAGACATTGCCTATCAAATATGCATATTCAGGTACCATGAGTTCTAAATGCAGCTATAAAATTTTAACTGTTGAAACACTAGTTTGAACTTGCAATCATTGATAAGATATCTGACAAATATTGCAATTGAGTGTTAATTTTCAATCTTTACGAAAGACTGATTTGAAATATCCAAGATCAGCACCTATTTGTTAAATATTGATTCCTACTTTGACCATGTGCTTAGGCAAAACTCTGAACTATGACCGCGTTATAATCTAAGCCATTAACATAAACAAAAAAGCAAACCATAGCAAAATATTTACCAAGATGAAAATTGCACATTTTTACCATTTGAATTCAATGAATGCAATTTAGCTGCAAAACAATTAATTGTTATCTTTAAGCTGCAACTATCAAGGCAAACAGTCAACACTGTTAAGGATATCTCCAAAATGGGAGTAGAGGTTGGTCTATGCAAGTGGTGTCAAGACATAAGATCTGCACAATATGCAGATAAATTTTCTATTTACTGTACATTCCTTCAAACATGTCAAATCCTATCGTTGGCACCCTGTCACATCCTCATAGTCTGTTTTGTTTATCACTGTTTCTGTCATATGTCTTGTGCTTTTGCCCCCATCATCTGTCCAGAATTATCGTGGTTTCTGCGTGGTTTCCTACATTCCCGAACCGCAATGCCACTCACATACAGTCATTTGCATATGCACTGATACCATCATTTGCGGTGAAATGCTTGTTACTCCTACACAGTGTCACACTATAATCACTATAGTGATATACGACAATGTTGACATTGGTCAGAAAACACGTTTCTTTCAATTCCATTCTGTATGACCACACTCATCAGTAAATATATTTCCACAGCCTCTTCAAAAGTTTCGATTGGCTCCTGGACCAACCATAGCGTTGACTCCTGATCCTGCTCCTGGTAGAACTTAAAACATTGGCTCCGGCGTAAAATGCGAACTCCGGCACTTCTGCTCTGTGATCATCTTAGTTTCAAAGTGCTCTTTTTTCAACTTTTCACATTTATTCTGAGGTATATTGTAATCCAAATGAACTTCCCTAAAAAGTCTACAGTATATTTTTTATCTGTTTGTGCCCAAACGTCTAAGCGACTTTCATGAATTACTAATCTGCATTTTAGCTTCCCTCCATCTTCACCTTCACTAAATCCAGTATATGTTTTCTGTCAAGGAAATTCGTTAACTTCATTCACTTCAAACGTAGAATTTCTACTTAACACTTTAACAAGCCTTTCTCAACATAACTTTCCATTAAACTGTACAGTTTCCAGTTTGAAAGAAGTTGTTTTGCAGGAATACGAAGTTTTAGTTTACAGCAAATTCGACTGGGAAAAAGAAAAGGAAAAAAATGAAGAATCTATCACGCGTCTCCGAGAAGCTGTCGAGAAATGGGAGGTGACTAAAATATTTGCTGTAGCAACAACTTTTTTATTTCTAATTTGCACTGACGAGACAGCAGATCCAAGAAACACAGAAAATGCAAGAAATGTTTCACAATATTTGCAAGAGCAAAAGCAAATTGAATGACAGTTGAACATGTGTTTAAATGACGTAAGGTCAATGATTGACAAAAATGGTAAACTGTTAATGATAACTGTTTTCATTGGGCACTTTGAAAAACATCAATTACTAATATTCGGTGTTTCGCAACTGATGTAAATACCAACGGTTTTGGTAAAGAGATTTACGCTGTCATGAACCCAAGTCACCAGACCTGTTTTGTGACCTGGCTCAATTCATGAAATAAGTAACAAGCATAAAAATGCAAAGGTGAACACGTTGTTACGCTATTTAACTCAACATTTTCTGGAGCTCTCAATCGTCTGAACGCACGTGATTCGAAGAATCTATAAAATTAGTGAGTTTACTCAGACCAGGTTCGGATCCAGGTGCGAAGATGTGAACAATCGCCCCTTGTAAAACCTGAAAAGATAACTTTATTGATCATGCATTCGGAAATTTAGAAATCGACAAATCGAAACTAGTTTTTACTCAGTCCTTCACCATGTTCAAATTTTCTCATTGCTTGCGATATGACTGCATTTTGACGTGCGTGTTTTGTCACGGTAGGGCTGTGGTGTGTGCGTCATTCCTCCTGCAGGGGTGAAGCCGTAAAGAGCCTATTGTACTACGTTATAAAAACTGCATTGAACATTTGTTGACAAATTGAACGGAAGCAGATCTCGCAGGGACCTTTGGATTTTTATGTGAAAAAAGAGCCATGTTGCTCTTCGAAAGAACAGTTACTGCAGAGTGTTGTAGAGCATGGTTGTGATGCCGGTTTTCCTAACACTGGAGAAAGTTCTTTTTCTTTACGTTTGTGCAACATCAACAACATTTCGTTGATTGTGAACAAATTATTGTTATTTTCAGAATGAAGAAAATTATAAATCTGGTTCTCTTAAAAACCGCCTTGAGCACTCTGTGGAAAAAGTGTAAGTCTGATAATGTTTTTGAACTAATCAAAAAATGTAATAGGTCCTTCACTGGCTTTACTGGTACGTGAATTAAACGTTTCGAAAATTTTTAGTGTCCTGCCAGTTGCCCACAATTCGAATTGCTGCGTTCAACTTTTCAAGCTGGTCCTACAATAATGATTTTTAACAGGTTGGTAGAGATGTTGGAGAAACATCCAGCGGCGAAAGAAGATTGTTCGGAAGAGCGAAAACTAAATGTGGTTGTCAAAACTAAATACGATGAAAGGGTTCCAGCTTGTTTGAGATCAATAAGCTGATTGTTTTAGTTGCCATCAAAATTCAAGATACTTGCTTGTCAACAAACATGTGTTAAAGCGTGTCAACTTTAAAAACTACCCTATAGTATTGTTTTGCAATATGAAGATTTGCATTTATTTTCACTGCCAGTGAACATTGTTGATACTCGTCCTAACTCCTTTCTGGGAGCGTCAAGACAAGGAATGGACTGAACGCCGGCATCAGAATGCTGTTAAATCGTAGCCTGCTCATCTAACACTCGAACAAGTGCACCGTTGGTAAACCTGCACAAAATGAGCAAAATATTACCCAAAATGGCTTTCGATACCTGATGTTTCCGCACAGACGGATTTTTCAACAGCTTTTTCTCATGCTCATTTGACCCCAAAAATGATCTAGTTGACTTTCGATAACTATTTAGTTAAAAACCAAACAGAACCTACCGAAGGAAGCTGTGAAAGGTACGAATATTACAGCAAAGAAAAAGTAATGAAAAACGCAGTATTTCCATGAGCATTGCTTATTGCCGGTCAGTTGCAGTTTCATTTCCCATTCTGTTCAAAGCTTGCAATTTTACCTGCAACAAAAGTAAATTAAGTTGAGACATGAAATGAGTTATTATCAGGATATTTTTGCAACTCTCAGGCACATATGGCAACCTTGCCCAAAATGGGCAAATGCTTCACAACAATCCCTGGCAATCAATTTGATGGAGGCACACTATCGATCACAAACAAGTTTTAGGAATAAGACACCATAAGGTTCTGCTTAACTATCAACAACACAAGTTGGACAAGAGTCACATGCGGGGAATAGGCCGCTTATCTAGTCAGCGCCTACTCCTATGTTGTGGAAAATTGGGAAGGGCTACCTAACCTACAACTTACGTTGTAACACAACAGGCAACCCTGGGACAAACTGGGCAAATACCCCTCTTACTCGAAAAATACACAAGCTCATGCATATTTTGACGCATGAAAAGTCAGTTATTCAAGGAACCAGCTTCAAATGTAAAATGTAAGTATTTTTGCAATTAAATTGAAAAATCATTTGCCAAAACTGGGCAGGGTTACCTGTGTAGGGACTAACTTTAATTTTTTGACTGATCATTTCTTGAACTGTTCAGTTTGCACATCACATAAAGAAATAGTAGCGATGTTGTTGCCTAACAACATATCTCTCCCCAAAAAAATAATTTGAAATATATATAATCAGAAAATGTCATAAATAGACTCAATATGTGACACATGTCTCACATCAAGTCAATTTTTCGCATATTCGAATAGGCTTGTAACGCGCAAAACAGTTCAGTAGCTGTTCTTTCTCACTGTTCTATTTATTTGAACAGGCAACTTCATTCAAATATATACTTCTAAGTTCAGAATCCTAAATATGAAATTATGATAAAGCGTGTGAACAGTAAGTCACAAACATGGCCATCTAAACACATGTTTTTACTAGATTGTCATGATCACAGACTTGTTTCCCGACATTTGATTTCAACTTAGTATCTTGAAACAACTATGATTGATTAGTTCATCAGATTCGTGTCGATCAGTTTAGGTTGAAATACGCAGCTGATGTACAATTACAGTACAAAACTGTGGCATAGTGAGTAGGGTGTTACTTTAGCGCTATTTGATAAAATAAAGCGCAATTGCTATTCTTTTTGCTACTCATGTTTTTTCGTAGAAGCCCACTTGAATAGGTGGGCGAAACCTTGGCTGATAATAAAATATAATCACCAGAAGAGCTTACTCATCTGTTTGTTTGTTTGATTTAAAACTCAATTGTTGAATCTATGACATCTTATTTCAGAACTGCAATCTTCAAGTCAATTTGAATGTAAACGTTAGTGGTTGCTACTCTGAAGCTGCAAAAACAGTTTTTTTGGAGAATGAGGATGAAGGAGACGATGTTGATCATGCCCGCAGTTCGTGTAAATAAACGTGACTCCATTGAATGACGCACCAGTAGTTTAGTTGTTGCCGAAGCAATAACGGTGAAGCTTTACTTTTGTCCACATATAACATAAAAGTATCCTCCTTGGCAACGTTCGTTATGTGAAAGTATCCGCGTTGTTGAAATTCGTTTTCAACTTTCGAAGAAATATCTGAATAGAAATGCTGTACAACCGTTATACTTTGAGACAATACTTGCTGCTCTGCATAAATGTTTGACAAATTGAACCAACGTCTCACACAATGACTTTACTTGTGTTGCAGGTGTTCCATATATATTTCGTCTATTCAAACTGTATCTTTATCTCACAGCATTATACTCGTACCATGTTTGTGTCATTGTTAGTTTTTGCTGAATTTGTAAAAGCTTGTTGTGATATTATCAGCAAACACATTTAAAAATAAATTAATTTATCATTAGAACATTTATTATTACTGCAGAGCGTACGAGTATTCGAATGATAAGAGTTTTCATATCTCAATACAATAAAAGAATATTAGTCTTACCTGTGGTTTCATACCCACAAGTTAGCATAAACTTTAAAGCTCGTGTCACGAGTAAATGTGAAGCAACTTGGTTATCATTTTACCTTGTTCATGCATCATACCATAATGTTAAAATTTTAAAATCTTATGAACTATAACTATTCCATAAAAATATTTTGAAAAAAAGTATTATGATTTTCAAAGTTTTCTGCCATTAAATTAGTCCTGCTGCAAAAGGCCTAAAGATTTCAAATTTGTTTGCGAAAAACGTTTCGGAAAACCTGATATAAAGCATATGCAATCCGCGTCTCAGTTTCAAACCGAAACCCTTATAAAAGAAATTCATGTTTTTTTTGCCTGCAATTTACAGAACATTTCGATTTCTTGTTGTTAAGAAGCTTAAATCAATGCAAATCTTCAGACAAAATAAAAAAAACGCTCATTACAATAGTTTTTCTCTTATATTGAAATGTGTTTGCCAGTGGGATAGACGAAGCAGAAGCTCCGATACAGTAGAGGAAAATCCGCATCAGGATGCAATTAATCGAATGTCAATCTGGTGATAGAACATTTCGGGAGAATAACCTTCAAAATAGAAAAGCGATAATGATGAGGCACTTGGGCGAACGGCAATTTCACAGGAAAAATATTAAGCGAAAGGGAAAATGGGCAACAGATTGCTCGCTCATGAACAATGCTTGCGTTCTAACTTTGCGAATTTTTTCTACAACAAATTTTATGCAAGCTTCACCAATGTAATATTACTTTCAGTTTGTTGAGCCACGAAATTGCAGTCTCTGCGAGAAGCAGGGCTCATCTTTGGAAAATCATTAAAACGTTTCATCAGGCGTCTGCTGGAAACGATCATTCTTGCTGGTGTCTTGGTCAAATCCTATGTGGTTTGAGGTCCACACTGTGACCAACGTGGCTTCGAAAGCCACTCATTAGTTATTGGGTTGTAAATTGCTACGTCTAACATATTAATCAGATCGCTTCCGGATATGACTTCGCACAATATTTGTCGGAGTATTTTAAATTGGCTTCTACTGCTTATCAGCTTTACGCGCTTTTATGCTATGTGGTTTCAGCATAAGAAAAGTTCAGAGAAAAGCAAGGACCATGCAAAATATCATGGTAAGCAAAAACAGCACTCTACTATAAATGTGGAGGATGCACACGTGCTTTAGTTTTTTCTGCATTACTAATGAGTGGTTTGGGCATTTTCTATTCGCGATTCGATGCAATGATCTTATTTGTGACCACCTTAACAGTAGACGTGATAACCTGGTTATCCTTTCTATAGCAATTGGTCGCTGTTTCTGTCGTTCTTTTGGACGTTTAACGCTGTTGTCCAAGGTTATTCTGCACTGAACCGCTTTACGCTACGTTTCTCCGGTTTCACATTAACGTATATTGGGAGTTTGTTCTGTACCTGAATATACTCAAGGCAATCAATCAAAACTAGAGTGCAACTGGATAAATAACAAACTGGTGAGATATTTCATAGTGCCTTGTTTCTGCTTTGCAACGTCCATAGGTCAGGTCACCAGTTGGGAGCGTGGGAGCGTTCTTCAACAACCAGGTAATCCTTCACTATTACTGTA
>JGI24158J21664_10014072_pt1 | contig 10534 bp, 5 predicted proteins | sample Ectturendosymbi3_FD_21664 | JGI IMG/M metagenome (IMG submission 21664)
TTGGTTATTCAGGAGAAAAGCGCTGTAAAAAAGGAAAAAACGCAAACGGCTGTTTCGGTAGTGACGTAGTGGCGCGAAGCATACGTAGTCACATCTCCTGAATAACCAATAAGAACCTGCAGCAAGATCACTGCAGTTCTTTTGCTATGCACAGAAGATGATAACAGTTGTTATCGAAACGTTTGCAAGATGTCAGTTGTATCGTTTGCTTTGGCCGTAGTATTTATTAAAAGGCTATTTAGCACTTCCGCTTTTCGTGTACCAAAGTTAATCAGATTCACTCCTGATTTTCAGTTCATAACAAATGCACAAAACACAACATATAGTGCATTTATAGTAATGTGCAGTTTCTCATAAGTACTCAATACAAGACGTTGCAAGGAGGGCAGATTCATAAAATGTAATACCACCAGGTGTACCATAAAGTTAATACAATTTGTGAAGGGGCTGTGGGCCAGATGATTTGCTTGGCAGGCAGGATCCGGCCCACGGGCTGTAGGTTGCTGACCCTTGCTCTAAAGACTTGTATTATAGCCTAGTTTCCACTGAAAACTTGAGTCAAAAAATTGGTTCTTGGTGTTGGCACCCAGGGCCTGATAACTTAGGCCCAAAATGCCTAAAACTACCCCACTATGATGTCACCCACAAAAAAAACACAATCAAAAACTTTAAAAAAATCTGAAGTAGAAGACTTCCTGTATTTTTAGAGGGTTTGAACAGCTCTTTAGCTCAATCAGCTGGCGAGTTATGGTGGTGCAAAGTGATAGTAAAAAATTGGAACATGCAGGTCTTAAAGGTATGTCCATTGCCAAAGGTGTTAAGATGAAAGACTAAAAAAGGAACGTTAGTGTCGAGAACAAGCTCCCTTCAGCAAAATTTTTTTATTGGAAGGTTAATGTCAAGAATAAACTTCCTTTAAAAATATTTTTTGAACAGTGCTTTTCTAAACATTTCTTATGAGGATTATTGGGTTGATTTGCTTGAATCCCTAGAGTATAAGGAAATTGCATCAAAAGTGTTGCAAAATGGGGATCATGACTTACATGTCAAAGACAAGGTTTTCTTAAGTCCAACAGAAAATTAAAAAGCAAAATGTGTTAACTTGTTGATGAGGGTGGCATTGGAGTCCTGAAATAATTAATCCGCTGTTTGAAAAATTAGGCACTCAAAAATCAAACTCTGTAAAACATTGTATATAGTGAGGTTAGTACTCTCACATCGGCCATGCATTCATAGAGTGACTGAGAAGCACTGGGATATAGCACAGTGGCATTAGTCTTCAAGAGACAAAGCCAGGAGTGATTTTGATTGATTTTGTTCAGTTAAAAAATCTACCCAGAAATACAATGTAAAAGATACATATCAGCTGACAGTCATTGCTGTGAAAATATCTATTTCTAGCGCTTATTATGTGAAAAATGCAAGCTCGAGTCGAGTCAGTCTTAAGACAGAACAGCCCAAGCAGTCCATGACTTATTACACACCTTTTTTAATTAACTATGAGTTTCATAATAGCAGTGAAAACAAAGCCACAACAAACTTACCATATGTTTTGTACACAGTAGGGATTATGGTGATGTTCTGTATGAAAATAAAAGACTGCCAGTTGTGATGTTTTCCTTTTGTCAGCACGTGAACTGACATGATATCTACCAGTGTTGAACTGCATAGCTACGTTGTGAGTAATAGGCAAACATGTGCTGCTGATTGAAAATATATGGTGGATAACTGTTTATGTTAAGCTCTGGTTGAACTTGTTATATGATGATTGAGGAAAGCAAAATCTCTACTAGTAAAACAATTGAAGTGTCACAATTGGTTGCAGCCCAGACTCAGTACAAGGATGAGAATTTGATGTATCCCTGGTTAAGTTTTAGGGACAGAGTTAAGGCAATATTGGCCACAGTTTATTATTGTGAAGCTAAGAGTTGCATGTCTGTTTCTTAAAGGATATTATGTTAGAATGTGTAGAATAATACTTCATACCACATAACTTTTTTTCACCTATAGTTTAAGCCAAACATTTAAGTGTATATAGATTGGTTTTTCAAATTTTGACGTTTTTTTAATGGAAAATTGTGGACGAACGGTTTTTCAAATTTTGACGTTTTTTTAATGGAAAATTGTGGACGAACTGGTTTTAATATGGAAGGGTTTTCTGACTGTCCATCAAACGACATCATGATTCAGATTGGATATAGGTGTATGGCTTACATTTAAGTTACCTTTATAAGCTACCCCACCTGAATCTTACCAGTTTGCTATAAGTTCAGTCAAGAAGTGAAATGTAATGAAGTGAAAAACCTTGTGCCTATTTTCTTTTCTTTCACAGCACACCTTTGTACACGATAGCTTGATTGTGCTATGTAGCCAGGAATATCCTTGGTAGTGTTGCGATTGGAAAGCCTGAGCGACAAGTGCGCAAAGCTTCACAGTGTGGCAGCAAGCAACAATAGAGATCATGCGCCGCGATCACTCTTGGCGTACACTAGTCGTTACATTCAATCGTTCACAAGTTACTATCGACAGAGCTTCCATGCCGCAATCACTCTATTATTGCTTGTTCACGCCACATATATGTGGTGTTGTTCTTCACGCACATCCCGTTCATGGTGAATCACACATTCAACACAATGCCAATGGAGAGGTTGCAACAGTAGAAACTGCTCGTTTTTGTGAATGAAGTAGAACGTGCAAAAAACCTTCACAAAATGAATAACCACATGATACAAGCTTTGTCAAAACCCATGAAGTATGTGCAGGTTTGTTTAGTGACCATGGAATGATGTTGCTTGTTTTTAATGCAACCTCAATGAAATGTATAACTGACTATTAAAATTACTTAAAGTTTAAAAATACAACTATGTCTTGACTCCAGTAACTTCAAAATTCCCAGTGATCTTTGTCATAACCAGGTTTTCAAGCTTTTCACTCAATTCATGCATTGCTCTGGAATACATTATGAATTATGAAGCTGACCAGTGAAAGTTAACAGCTTTGCTGTGTCTGCCTGACATAAGAAACATGCACAAGCACATTTATTGTAGTCAGCATTGTAAAGGTTATGCAAACCTTGTCAGCTGAGTAAACAGGCCCTTGTGTTGTGCCTTCTGTTATAAAACAGTTGAACGTTACATTTCCAAATGGTTTTAGGATAGGCGCAGTGCTTTAATTTTTGCTTCATGTCCATAGCAATTGCATGAATCAGTTTGTAACAAGATTTGGCAGTGTCGTAATCATCTTATGCATGGGTAAATGCATGATCAACTTTAACTGATCACTTCAAGTAAACGACAGCATTGGGTGGCAACTTGGGTTTCCCATGCGTGAAAATCATCAACATGTTTGGTGGTTTTTGCCACAGCTATGGAGCCAGAGCCCAAGCAATTTTTGATGACTGGAGCCAGAGCCCAAGCAGTTTTGATGGCTGGAACTGGAGCCAAAAATTCTTAGATGGTGAAGCCAGAACCTGAAATAAAGTTCCAGTTCCACAGCCCTAGTTTGTGGGGAATTTGTACAAATAGTACAATGGTTTTCAGTTTTCAATGAACCAAATCATCTTGGAGCTGGAGCCAAAAACTTTAGATGCCTAAAACTTTAGAATTTTGAGTTCCAACTCCACAGCCTGGTTTCTGCACAAGAAAACGTTGGATGTTTTCTGTATTTATACACATGTATGGTTTTTATATAAATACAAAAAATGGATAGTTGCTTTAATTTCTTGATCAGATAAAAAAAATTCTTAAATTACATGTAACTCTAACCTTTACAGAAAGTAAAATAAGGTTGTTTACCTTAGCAAAATTAAGCAATAGAAAGCATTTTTTCATTGATAGGTGTTTATAGAAACCTTTGTCTCAAGCAGAAAAATGCTGTCAGATTTTCCTACTTCCTTTCTGAAGCGTAACAAGCAGGGTAATGTCCGAAATAGTATAAATGTCATAATTTCAATTATATTTTTACTCCTGATTAGCAAATTTAACTGAAAGTATGTCACCAGTTTAAAAAATTGACACGTTTGTTGCAAATGCCCCCTTGCAAAGGAGTATTGGCTGCCAAGCAATGCAGGAAATCTGTTGCACTATGGCATTTAATGGACAAGCTCTTGTGCTTTTGAATACTTTTACTGTAGTGTAATGAAAACACGATTGTCTTTTTCACTGGTAGCTGTCCACAAAAATTGAGAAATCACAGCTAAGCTCTTGCAATAGCATGCATAATGGGATGTTTTTAGTTTTGATCCTCTGTGAATAGGCCAGCCAACGTCCTCTTAAAAATGAGTACCAATGTCAGGTGTTCACGCTTGTTTGACAGGATGCTTGTACAGCAGTCCTTGCATTGGAAGTATGAAAGATGTGTCAGGAGTGTTTCCCATGGCATTGATTGTTACAAGCAGTTTTCTATGTATCATATGTATCAGTGGCACAGCAATGAGCACAGTTCCTTTGAAAGCTCAAGTTTAACATTGAGCTGAGTTACCCTTGCAAACAGTTGCTCATCATTGTTTATTAACATCAGGAAGCAGCTGAGAAAGTGATGTACTTTCCACTGACCTTCTTGACATCTGGTTGTGCCATTAGATCAGAAGGGCACTTTAAATGTTTCAAAATGTTGACAATGTTGCCACCTGTAACATTTGAACTCTTAGTGTTCCACAGTAGCTGCAATGTGTGTGATGTTCATGACAGTAAAATATTGTAATGCCAATATTTTGAAAAACATAGCAAGGCAGTATTTAGGAATACGAAATATCTTGCTGTGCCATGTATAGGCTATTCAGTAAATTTGAAGGTTTTTGCCAATAAAAAATGTGTTAAGCACTATAATGATGTGTAGAGGCCAGCAGTCAGGCCATAAGCAGCTTTGCTGATCGAAAAACTGAAATTTATTGTCTAGCTGCCACTAGGGCTTTGGCCCATCAAGTTTTTTGTTTCTTATATCAATATTTGTTTGATAGATGAAGCAAAAGATAATGCTGCAATTAAGAAGAGCATCAGAACCAAATGCATTGGATACTTGGACCGGGCTGAACAGCTTAAAAAGTATCTGAAAGGGCAATCTGATAATAAAGGAAAACCAAAAAAGAAAAAAGAAGTTAAAGCTGACGGATCGTGAGTCTAAATCTAACATTTGAAAGTTGCTAGAACTACATACAAATTGAAAGCTTTTTGCGTTTTAAAATGTAAGGGTGATTTTTCATAATACTTTTTTTCGGTAAATTGGTATACAAAGAACCAGTGCACAATTTTGTCGATTTTTTGTTAATTTTGAAGAATTTGTTGGCAGCTGATGATGTGTATCGCGATAGATCTGAAGATCTCTTGTTAAATTAAGTTTGCAGACGTGTATACCAAGGGTGTACAGTGTGAACATATTGGTCAGTATCACCAATATTTAGCTGCATGACCTCATGTGCGGGTTTCTAAGACATTCACCAAATGAAGATCTGCTTTACAGACGATACATTCAGGGATTTATCGTCTATTTGTAATTGTGCAATATACATAAAACTACCGTCGTGTTCAACACAAACTGAGTGGATCATTGCTTGCACGTTGTTCAGGCATATACTGTCATGTTTATATTTCCAAAATCTGCACTTGTAGATCGTATTAAAAATCTGCTGTCTTTTTTATCAATACGCATTTGTGCGATCAATAAGAATTGTTGCACAGAACAAAGCCCTATAGTATGCGGCGTGTCAGCCACGGTTCAGTGGACAACAGTTTGAAGTTGATGGGTCGTTTACATGGTAGCAGCCGCGGTCAAGTCAATGTCACGCTCCACCGGAACATCTGGGGAAAAGTTGAGAATTAGGGTTGTCTTCCTTTACAACCCAACCGGGCAAGGCAAGCGTACATCACTAGCTATTTGCGCTAAATGAAGAAACGAAGTTTGCTCAGATAGGCGTTCGAGGAACTTCGAATCACAACTTGCTTCCTCCTTTGTTCCTATACTTTCCGGTAAAGAAGCTACGGTCGTACGGGAGTAGACACTAGTTTATTATTAAAGTTTCCTAGCGTTCCTGGGTAAAGCATATTGTTCCATGTTTTCTGGACTGATTTAGGCTGAATGCCCGGGTAGGATTATTCATGAACGAGAGTAGGTACAGACCTACGCATATGTTAAAAGAAGCAGGAAAGTTTAGATGAGTTCTCGCGACGGATTTGGACAGTGTAACATTAAGAAGTGGCAGGACATTAGATCACGCCAACTTCTGCTAACAATAAACGCACAGTGCAATCTAGCCCTTGGTAGAATTGCATCAGTTCGCTTGCAAGGCCTGTACCACTTGGGTTCTATTTTACAGAGATCAAGAAGATGACGACGATGAAGATCCCGAGAAGAAAAAGTTCAAGAATCAGTTAGCAGGTACGATTGTTGGTAATGGTGTGATATTCTTCGCTACCGAATGCGGATTTACTTGGTTTCTTGGATTTTCAGTACATGCAAACACATGGTGCACAGCTGAAAAGTATTCGATATGATTTGTTTCTGTCATTGCTAAACTGCAGTACATTTCGTTTTCAAATACCATCCAAAGAGTTTAATATATCTGAAAGCGTACTGCTCTGCTTGTGTTGACCAGTTATCATGGGACAGCCATAAACGCATATTTAGCTAAACTGGTGCGTTGTTGGATTTGCCTACATTTCATTTATCGCAGGGGCCATTGTGGTTGAAAAACCAAACGTCAAGTGGAGCGATGTAGCTGGATTATCAGACGCAAAAGAATCTTTGAAAGAAGCAGTTATCTTACCTATCAAGTTCCCTCATCTTTTTACAGGCAATTTTTTGCATTGAGTAGTTTCGCAAGTAATTTAATGAACTTTTTTTCTCCAACTCGAATGTTCTTTGCGAGCAGTATCTTTTATGCTACCAGCCGCAGCCGAGTAGCGTTCACTAAAGTTAACAATGTGTTTCCTGAAGTGGAAAAAATGGATCGAACAAAATGTGCTCGTCATTATTTTTAGGCAAACGAACACCTTGGAGAGGCATCCTTTTGTATGGGGTAAGTTTTCGTTCCGTCTGTTCCTGTTATTTTGTCGTTAGCAGAATGTCAAACAAAGGGTCACTACCAAAGTAAAACAAAGGTGGCTCCTCGCCATGCGTAGCAAAAGCGACAAAGCTGTCTCGCCAGGCTAATGAGGCTGACTTGCTTCACTTCACGCTACAAGCATTTTAGTTGGATATGCTTTCCTTTCGTTAAGAGCTCAGTGCTGATCGGGGGGGTGTAAATTTTCTTAACGTGCAGTATAATATTCTGCGTGACGGAGTGATGTTTCCATTTTACTTAGTGCAGGTTGGTGCGATGTCATGAATGAAAACCAAATTTTCTTCGTGTGCCTATCATTTAAGTCTTCTAAACCATTTCTCCCGTCATTTGCCGATCTTTCCTGAAGCGGTAGCTGTCAACATGCTGTTGATTCACTAAAAAATGATAAGCATCAGCACTCGTCATAGGCTGGTGAGCCAAAATTTGATGGCTGAAAATGCTCAGCACTTGTCAACAAAGCCTGTCATATATGCTACAGCTACGTTACGTTGCTACTTATGACAAGCGCAAAACTCTCATTGACACTGAGACATATGTCGTAGGAAAGTTTTGTTTCAACTCTACGTGCAGTTAGCAACGACGTAATGTTAAAGTCAAGGTTAAGCACTGCATGCATCCTCTTTTAGCCACCTGGAACCGGAAAATCGTACTTGGCAAAAGCTGTCGCGACAGAGGCAGATAACTCGACTTTCCTGTCTATTTCCTCCTCAGACCTGGTGTCAAAATGGTTGGGAGAGAGTGAAAAGTAAGTAGTTCGCGCGTTCTGGTCTTACTTCTTTCCCGTCGTTAAAAATTTTATGAATGCGAGGATCGCGGTACATTGCAGCAACAGAGTTATGTTAGCTGACTTTAATGATAAAAAATGGTACTTGGGTATTTAAAATGTCCTCGAAATAAATACTCTTTTTGCAAAACTTTCAGCTTAATATGCATAGTACGTTATTCTGTTGTTTAGACAAATCCTGTGTTTTCTGAAGCGAAACGTACATCCACTACTGCAGGGGTCACCAACGTGGTGCCCGCGGACACCAGGTCGCCCGAAAGGACCATGTAGGTCGCCCGAGGGCCTGTTCTAAAAATAACATTAACATGATCAATGCTCAAATAATTAAAGGTAAATTGAGCAAAATTTTTATTTCAAAAGTGTGCATCAAACTAGTAGCCCGTCGCATTAATCGGTACACTAGAAGTAGCTCGCAGTTTCAAAAAGGTTGGTGACCCCCTGCACTACTGATTAATGTGTGTTGTGTATATGAAAGCCATCTGTAAAATCGCAGCGTCGCTGATCCCATTACCGTAATTCTGTTTTTGGTGTTTCGTGTTTCTCTGACTTCGGTAGCTTTGATCCTGATGCAGTTTTTTTGTGTATTTCACGCCGCTTAAGCGCAAGCCAGCCGCTTCTGTCGTGCAATGCATGTTACAGTGCTCCTCACAACGGAAGATAGTTCGTGTTGGTGGATTGGTGTGGTGCTTGCAACCCTATACTTTTTGCAACGCCGCAATGGTAGGAGAGCAAAGCGCCACTGTAAGTGAAAGTGGGCGCGAATTCACATTTTCAATTTCTTGTGCGAACGCCCTGACATGAGATTTCTTGTAGAAATTTAGAAACCACATTATTTTTTATTTTCGCCACCACTATGCGCTTCGCCAACTTCTTTTCGGTGGCTTGGGTCTGTTCTTTTCATGCGAACATTACAGGATTGTTCACCGCACTGCTCAAGAAGAGCTCTGCGTAGACGTTAGCGTCGTACTGCATGTGTTCATGGTTATGAACTGGCGTTATTCAGTTGCTCGTCTGTGCAGGTTGGTGAAGGCTTTATTCAAAATGGCTCGAGAGCAGAAACCGTCGATCATCTTCATTGACGAGGTCGATTCTCTTTGCGGCTCTCGTAGCGACAACGAGAGCGAAGCGTCGAGAAGGATCAAAACCGAGTTTCTAGTCCAAATGCAAGGTAAGATTGACAACGCCATCCTTGTGGAAGTGTCGCAAATGTGTGTATAGGTTTAGAGTTTATTCAACACTAGGCCAGTTGGCAAACAATTGCATTCTAAGCGCACTTAACTTTGAGTTGCAAGTCTGCAACCCAGCTGGTGGAGCAAAAGTGGCTTCTGCCTCGCAAGGTTTTGAAATACTTAAAAATGGAGGCGACGGTATCGACTGAAAACAGTAGTGACGTTTTATTAAAACATTGATACCCCACGAAGTGTTTAAAGTGAGTTCATGGGTAAGTACGCGCTCAGTCTGCGCACTAATTTCCAAAATCACTGCTCACGTGACTGCCGTCGTTTTGATAGTTGTATCAGACATATTACCAATACTTAATGTTCAAGCAAAGCACTGTTTTCTTGGGAAATGGTTTGCGTATTTTTTAGAGGCGCCAGGATTGCGATGATTCAAACTATCTGCGTAGGTGCGTGCCAGTTGCCAAACAGCAACGAAACAGCTTTCGCTCAGACAAATGACGATTGAATCAATCACTGGGGTCGTGCAAGAGAATGGCACCTTGGATCTTTTTTTATTCATTTTAAAACCTGCATTCCTTTCGGTAAGGTCAGAGGCAGCAGCCCTAGGTATCTCGAAACATGGCGTTTTTTATCAACCTTCGATAGTTACGTTGTATCAACACTAAGACGCAACCAAGTTATGTCGAAGATGTGACGGCGCCACCTGTTCGGTATCCGGATTCTGGAGCGGATTTCAAGGATTATAGCTAGCAGGATTAGCCTCGCCAAACTCTTGGAGCAGTGTGGTCACGTGTCCAAACTGCCGTAGCTGAGTTCTTTCTATTCGGAGAACAAGTGGTTCAACATCAGGGGCTCTCCCCTTTTCTTCACATCTCATAAATCCCGGTGAACTTACAAATCGGTTTGTTGAAGGACTTTGTGTCGTTGCAGGTGTTGGTTCGGATAACAATCAAGTTCTTGTGTTGGGCGCAACCAATATTCCCTGGCAGCTGGACTCAGCTATTCGAAGAAGGTAAGAGCAGTCCATCAACTGTTCTACACAAGTGACTGGTTAAAGGTGGAGCTCTGAATTAAACGGCCTCACGCGTTACTTGTGCCACCTACTTGGACTATGGCAGAGTTTTAATTTCGTAAAGAGACATTTGCCTATCGTTTGTTTTTCGCCAGATTTGAAAGAAGAATCTACATTCCCCTCCCAGACGTGGCGGCGCGCACCACCATGTTCAAGTTACACTTGGGAGACACGAAAACACACCTGCAAGACCGGGACATCCTGGAACTTGCCAGGCTAACTGACGGGTGAGAAGTGTTCAGCTTTCCTCAATGTCCTGGTAACTCAAAAAACAGCTGAACAGGTTTTGCCGAATATTTCACATATGATCAAATATTTAACAGGGATGTTGCTCGTGCGTTCCGCACGAGTCTGGTTATTTTTTTCACCGAAACATTTCGGTCATTTGTCCCGTAGTAGTATTAAAACTCGCCGTAACAGTTTTCACTAGCCTACCTTTT
>JGI24158J21664_10014073_pt1 | contig 10534 bp, 7 predicted proteins | sample Ectturendosymbi3_FD_21664 | JGI IMG/M metagenome (IMG submission 21664)
CGAGTGAGACTTGTAAAAACTGTCTGGGATATGGTAATGAAGCGAACCTACCTGTAAGAATACTTCCATATCCAAAAACGGTATTTTGGTGTTAGTAAAAACCAAAAAAAACGTTACATTGTTGGCACCCAACGTGGTTTGTGGGAGGTTTAGAAGCTCCTGGCAAGTTTTCCTATTGCTTCTGATACCGCTCCATGTAACAACATTCTGCAATGCACTTTACTTGCTTCTGATGCTTCTGATATGCTATTTTTTTAATGACTTTTTTATTTCTTTATTCGATGAACGTAGTCTAACATTAATTCATGCTTAAATTGCATATGTGAAGTTCACTTCCTTCTTACATCCTTTGATACTTCTCAGTATTTTAAAGCTATCTTACTTTCGAAACAAATATGAATTGCTATACAGCTTATACTTAAAAATATGCATCTGTGACACCTACATTGCAGCTCTACCTGGAATGGCAACATAGCGTTGCAAAAACCGAATAAAAAATTTTTGCGAAACATCGAAGTTGTTGTATGTCTTTTTATTCAGTCATTGAAAACACTTTCTTCAGCCGTTCAAGGTTTACCTTGTTCCGCATAGCACCTTGGGAGGCCGTTTGACTAGGTGAGCACTGCTCCCTTCTCATTCCGCAGTGGACAGTTTCCACACTTGGGCAAATTTCCTTTTACAACACCTTTAGAACGCGTACACATTTTTAATGTAATTTATTGCATTATAAATGGGTGCGGTCGCATCTCTTTGCGCCCCGCTTGTATCGAATCCTGCTTGGCATTTAGCTCCATTATAAAACTCTTTGGTCCTTCTTCGGACTAGTCCTTCACTGACTGAATTTATTTTCTTCATACAATCATACCACAGAAATTTTTCTGAAAACTATATTCAAATTTACACAGATTTGATCTGTTTTCCAAGGTGTTACAGTCTTTTATGAAAATGTTTTAATGAAAATTATTTCACAAAATACTTTGTTTAAACTACAACTTACTAAAAAGATTTTGTATCTTTTTTTACAGTTTCAACTTCTAGAAAAAAGCAACTTATCGACATTCATGCAACAAGTAACATTAAAATTTAGTTTACCTTGCATCATAACAGCCTTTTTAATCTACCATGCGTCATTGCTTTGCTTATTTTAAATGCCCTACAAGTAATTTTTTTCTTTTTATGGCTTTACTCTTAATTAAAAACTTTTTATTCAGCAATAACCACTAAATGCCGATGTTCGCCTTTCTTTTAACAATTTGGACACTATTACCTTTACTCATGGCAACAAACACGACTCATACTTACGTTGCTTCACATACTTGGGACGTATCTGCATTTTTTTCAACCTGTCAACTTCCCCGATGAGTGTATCACTCTTAATCTTACATCTCCAAGACGTAGCAAATTTATATAGTTCAAAGATTCAGACAATCGATGTGAGTTTACCACATAGATGTCCAGTCATTGTCGATGTTCAGTCATACACGATGCAGCAAATTGATACTTAACAAGTACTCAGCTAACTGACGCTACTTAACAACACCCATTTATAGTCATTGTCGAAATACAGTTTTACCTAGACTTCACGTTCATATTTATTGAAAGGACGAAGAAATTGAGTTTTATTTACAATGCGAATTGCTTGAACAGCAGATCTGACCCGTGAGAATTGTTGCTCTCTTATTCCAATTTGATACGATTCCGAATTAGAACAGGATAGTCATACATGCGTTTTGACACAGACAGGAATTATTTAATTTCAAACGGTATGTACTCATTTTTGCATATCTTCGGATGGAACAATTACTTTTTCTCTGCACATCACCAACAGATAAGTGACTACTTTTTTTCTATTCTATTGCAATTTTAATTTCTACATACGATTGTCTTGCCGCGATCACTTTCAAACAAACAGACGATCTAACCTCTATCATTCTCAACTTAAAAGAAATAAAAAATATTCTTTCACCATTGTTCGATTAGCCGTAGACAAAAGGCCCGTCAGCATTTTGACACTTGAATTTTCCTTGTTTCCAAACTCTTTTTTGCTGCCAAGTAATGATAACGAGTAATGATGGGACGATTGCCACGCTCTGCGTAGTCCGCAGTCCCAAACATTCCTTGTGTGAAACACGTGACGTCCTTGTTTCTACCGTCACCTGTAGATATGGTTTAACACTCACAATTTGTAACGTTTGCTTTTAACGGCGAGCGCAGTCACAACAAACCCTTCGGAAAAGTGATTGCTTCTCTCATGAAACGCTTTCTCACGCACGGACAGTGGAACACGATGTCTACATCACAACTCTGCCGATTGCATACAGGCGCTCAGAATACCGCACAAACCCATTACCAGCTCATAACAATCACCAGAACAGCCCCCGATTTTCAGCCATTTTATGCAATTTGCAATCACCCAAACTTTTAGTCACCCAGCACACACACTGCAGCTTGATGAAAACGGAAACAAAGCAAAACGAACGTTATCGTTTTCCACCATTCCCATTTGATATCAAGTTGTTAGCCAAGTATAAGTGAGCAGAGATCAAACAAAACTCAATTCAGCACTGTCGCACCACTACAAGTGCTCTGCAAAGAGCATTAAATCAGATTTCAAAAGTGACTTCCTCTTTGTTTTAAGTCAGATCACGCAAAGGGCTAGCAGTTGCAAAAATAAGTTACTGCGGTCTGAAAACATCTACAAACCTGTGTTTGAGTCTGTGTACTACAATCAACATGTTCTTTCAGCGTTAACTTACATGTTAATACCAAATGTAAAAGTTTCACATATTCCTCATATCACTGGATATCAATTTGACACAAACTTCAAAATTTTCGATATGTTTTCAAATATGGTTATACCTTTTCCTGCTTTTTTCAACAACTATCCATCAGATTTCCATTGCAAATGCAGACATCAGCGAAATAATCCCATATTATGCAACAAATCCAAATACAGCATCATCTTCCAGAGATGGCTGTCAACTTCTCTCTTCATGTAAGCCATGATAACACGCTAGTTTACATACAGGCAGCAGAATTTGATGATCAAAACAATAAGTTTCAGCTTACCAGCGAAAATCAGCTATACGTCGTGACACTTCAGCAATAACACATACAACAGCAGATTAAATACAACGATTTCTTCCATGTTCCACATTCATCAACAAACAACGAAGATTCTTCCACTATCATTCCACTGTGCATACAGATTGTTGCCTTACCTTTCCATTAGAGATCATATTTAGCAACCTTCTTACATTTACAAACACAATGCATTTGGTTAGCGGACAAAACAAATATAGAACAATTTCGAAATCATCCTTAATTGTCATAGCCTTTCTTGTCAACAGACATTTCTTTCTGCCTCACAGACTACTCACTGAGTCACAAATTAAAATGCCGAAATTAAAACTCTTCAAGCATTTGCCAATAACACGTAAGAAACTTGCTTCTCTGCAAATAATGTCTCCTTCATTACCGGAGGGCACCAATCAGATGTTCAGTCAACATTTACCAAGTTCATCAGTTGCACAAATCACAATTTCAACAACTTCAAATCATTCATCAAGGATAACAGAAGCAATACCAACACTGACTCCAGCCGATAGAATTACCAACGACCAGACAAACACGCCTTCCACACCAACAACTGCACACGTTTCAAATGTCTCTGAGACACAAACTTTATCGTCTCAACTGGCAGACCCACAACAACCTACCAGTCCCTTAATACTTACTGACATCCCGGAATTTCTCACTGCATAAGTCAATGGCGGACCACACAAACCGGACCTTCTAACAAGATCAAACACAACAAAACGAAGACATCAATATCGCCTTTGCTATAACTGCAGACAAACGGGTCATCTTAAAAAACATTGCACACGATTCCTGGAACAAGAACATTAAGAAAACTTTGATCACCAATGAGTTTATGAAATTCTTTCGTCGACTATAATGCGAAATACTATACAAATTTATTTTGACCACTCACATGCACACTTGCATCAATTCATTTTCTCTACGTGCCAGTAACTTCCCTATTTTACATATGACGAATGACCCATCCAAGCCAGGAATACTCTTCAAACTTCATGTTTTCCAGAAGCCAGCGATATACCACATAATGACTACTCTCATATCTGATGCTGATTTTTTTAAAATCGACCAACAACTTGCTGAACCATTTACCGAGGACATGACAAACTCAAAAACGAACATTTCCCATGCACAAGATAGTGTCACGGATCCAACTCTAATGAAGCAAACACTAAAAATTGAATTATCAGCTACTCCATCCCATGAAAATAAAGGGGAAAGACATGAAGACCTCAACCCACACATGGACCCTATCCACACGATCATCACGTTGTTATATGACATCATCAAGCACTTAAAAGACGTAACAAACTCACAACATTCTCTTTCTCAGCAACTACACATCTCGTCACAACAAGTGGAACGAATGCAACAGGCCTCAACACAAGCCAACATATCACAAAGGTCAAAAGAAAAGAAACCCGAAAATCGGTTGTGCTTCAGATGCAACAAAGTGGGTCACATAGCAAAAAAATGTAGAACCCGATTATTGCAAAAGCAACAATGTCAAAACACCCGACAACACAAACCTTCAAGGAAACAAAGTTTCAATCGCAACCGGGACTGTCAAATTTCACGAAACATACGTTATAACCCTTCAGCTTACCACGCCAGGCATAACGGGCAAACGACATCTCAACGATCGAAACATACCTCCTCTCAAGCTATTTCAATACCTCGACACAAAATCCAGTCATCCGGATTTCCAAATACGGAAACAAGCCTATTGCATAACTCCTCTCAGAAACCAAGCTTGAACGAAANGACAAACCATGAAGATTGAACACACAACTCTCTCAATTAACAANGTAAGACGACAGTTGTCAGAAGTGGTCNTAAGAATTTACTCTGAATCGTAACAATTTTTTTTCTCGCACATGTCAATTACACCGCACTTACATAGTCAACTAATAAAAGCCACTGTTAAGTANCTTTCATCAGCAACACCACGTTCTCTGTAATTTTTCTTGTGTTTTTATATTTTTTTTCTTGACAAAACTATNCCTACTCGACGATTTTCAACATAGACAATCCCGCAATATTTATGCAATTTTTANGTAAGCATTTCTGGCAGATGGACACACATTGCTTGCGATACGAACACCTAAAGTGCATGCCAAGTAGTACTCATTTCCCNGAAGTGTTGCAACCTTGAAGAGAATATTTATTTGTCATTACAGTATTTACNTACTACTTTTGAAACGAATGCCATAAGTCCAATAATTTTTTTGAAGCTTCTCACACGTTCTTTGGTATCGATATCANCATACNGTATATGGAATATTAAGACAATTTTGTTTTGTGATACATCCTACTNAAGAAATTATTAAGACAATAGATATGAAAGATGGACTAATGAAGATGAATTTTAACANNAAAGAATATTAAGGGAATCAATATGAAAGATGTATTAATGAAGATGAAATTTTACGACAAGACCANCGCAATCAAAGTCAACCCGTTTCAGCATAGAAACACCCCGTTTTTGTGGAAAAATACTCTGTCTGCTTGTGGATGATCTCGTATCCTTGTGGACAGATTCGTATCTTTGTGGACAGTCCTGTATCTCTGTGGACAGACCAGTATCTTGTGGACGGATTCGTATCTTTGTGGACGACTTTGTATCTTTGACGATGATCTTGTATCTTGTGGAACGAATCAGTTTCTTTGGCGACAGTTTCTTTTTTCCCTTATGTTAAATAAACCTGTTCCTGTGTCGACAACTCTATTTTCATTCTATGATATTTTTTAAAAAAAGTTTTATTTTACAGTGTACTATTATCATGCGCTCTTGGACCACGACTGGCACTGTCTCTTTCCATTACCGCTTATATACACCATTTCATTTCATAACAATAGGTGACATTATCACTGATGCACCGGCCTTTCTCTAAAAACACCTCAACATATATGCGTCGTAGACACATCTAACTATTATCGTCTGATACTTTATTTGATATTAATTCAAAACCATTTTCGTTATGAACCTCCCAAGTTCATATTACAACGTTGCATTTAAGGTGATGATGGTAAGTAATCCATCATTTCATAATAACCATTATTTTCTCTATACTTACAGAAGTTTAACTAACGAAATCAAATCCGAACATATTTCACACACAGAAATGCTACAACCAACTGAGACGCTTTTGGAAGATACGACCAGTAATGATATTATATCTACTTCACCATCAAAACCTTGTTCGGATACACATAAAGACAAACAAAGTCTGACAGGGGTGCTATCAGACAAATTACTGACAATAGACTTACAAGAAACGCCACTGCAAAGTGCCAGAGACGACTCAAATAATACACGACGCACATTACTCAATTTGGATCACAAAATTGACAAAATTCTCTGTGACCTAGCTCATGTTAACTGGTCACAAAGAGGACATAAGTCTCCACAGAAAAAAGGAGTCCTAGCAGAACAACAAGATTCACACATCCATGCACCTAGACATGAGTTGACCACTACCGCAGCACGGGTGGTCTTCTGTATAACCTGCATTGTATACTATGGCGTCCTAAACGCCAGCAGATCATCATCAAAGCATCACATCGATATGAAATCGAGCCATTCTGGCGCGACTCGTATGACCAAGACACACCAATGCAAGGTCGTGTCCACTACTGCAACAATCGTCTACACATCTCTGACTTGAAAGTGATTTACAACAATGAAGTGAAGTTTCACTTCACTCCAGCTCCAAACTACCGTGACTTACTAGTTAACGGCAAAATAGCCATATGAAAAGGATTTCACATCAAATTAACACACTTGGCTATGAAACACCAAACAGTCTTCCCGCGAGGTGCACAGCTTGGTACTTTACACATTATTCCCACATTACATGCAACCTCTCACTAAAATAACCCTGATACATTGAAACATATACAATACACAACACATTAGGAACCCAAATGGAAGCCAACATAACCCCAGCTGAGAAATACTCATGTGGCTCCACAATATCGGGAGAATCACAAACTTTATCACCACACACTTCATTTCCAACAGACTTATAACCTTAGTTCAACCTGCTGCTAGCAATCCTGCAGGCCCTCTTGCGACTGACCCATATCCAGTTCCCACACCTCCTACAATTGGTGATCCACAACAAAATCGGCTTTAACTCGAAACACGTACAAATGAAGAAATGCAAAAATCTTCGCTTCTACCTGAGGCCAAAACAATGGGATTCAGTGACGAAAAAATTCGAACACCTTTTCACAAACATATTGACGTTTACAACCACACGGTTACAACTTTTACTGATTTAGTGAAACGCATTCTAGATCCTAAAACACAAAGCAATGAACTCATCTTTAAGGACAAGTGCTCCGTCACCAAACAATGAACATATGCCGACATCAAATGAAACTAATAGTCACTCGGCATATCTCCCAACACATGACAAGAACTCGAAGCGCTAAGGCAAATTCAGTTCTTGCAACAAGAGCCTTCAGTCGAACGCTCCAGTCGAATTTTGACATGCGGATGCTTGACAACTTGCACCATCTACACTTGCCCACTTGCAGTATCTACAGTAAATAAACCCTAATATCTTCAATTTACAAGGACAAAGTTCAACAACAACAAAAATAAAAGCTTACATAGTGCCCTCAACCAGCATCTTAATCTTCTTTCATTGAGTTATTTCAAAAATATTCACAACACAAGTATACGTGAATGCCTTCATTCATGAACTGACAGCCACCGTAGTATGTATTTTCCTCAGCACTCTTAATTCCGCATTGTCTACAATGACGTTACGCGGATCAGACTATCAGCATCACCACGCTGATTTACAACCAAACTGCTCTGGTACGACTTGTGTGGCCAAGTCAAGCTGATGACTGACTCATGCCCCAAGATTATACAACAGGGCCATGCCGACACTATTTTTACATCATTCATCAGCAGGATGCATATATCATTTAATATTCACACAAATTTGGCAATACTTGTCAATCGAAGAGCGAACAACCACCGCTAACGGACTACAAAAATCCACCTCTTCATTTTTGTTTTTCAGACAAAATCTAGATATTTAAATAAGATTAAATGCCGCAATTACAACTAATTTCCACCGACGTTTCTTATCTGATAAATACACGGGATACTATCCTTATTCGTTCTCCAATGCCTATCACGAAACAACAAAAAGGTGACATTGGCATTCATAGGGTTTACGGACATCTGATGACAAGATACTGGTGAAATTCACACCAGCACCCAATATACGAGTAACCTGTCTCCAATGGATAATGAACGGAGCAATACTTTACATTGATTTCTCCAAAGGCATAGTCATCACTGCTGGACAACCTATCGGAATTCTGCAATGGCAGCCATTTGAACAACAAATTGCAGTGCAAGATACAACCTGCACTGTCACATTTTAGATAGGAATAGCTCAATATCAATGATCATTACAATTTGAACGTCTTCATTATATTTTATCATCTGGCACAGGCAAGCCTGATGCGCAGACCGATGAATCTGAGACCTGCTTCCCGACCTCTGCTCTGACACAACAACCATCACAAGCTCTATGCTACTTCGGAGCTGATACCTACACCAGCCAGAGTAGTGTTCCAGATCACCAACCCGAACAACATACAGAGGCAACCGCCTGAACAAAGAATCGAAAAATCACACATAGGACATCATTTTTTATCTTAATTTCAATTCCCTTCATCCGCCTGACATCAACAAATCATTTTTCGAACCAAATGAGTCGACATAATGAAGAATCCACAGTGCTATGGCATACAAATCAACTGGGATATCAAACTACACAGATACCAACAATAATTCCAGCAAGCAAACAAATTCCTTTCTGTTTACTCAGGCCATACGCTTGCAGCTTTTCCAAAATTGACAGTTTCACAGTGTCTAACCACTATGGATAAGAAGGTTTCCAGAGAACAACAATATACACAACGGTATTGTCCACAAGGACGTTACAATTACTCTATTTCCACAACATGGATTGTCCTCGACATTCTAACAACCACATTGTTTACAAATGACATTCTGAGAATCAGATTTTCATTCTCAAAGCACCACACCGATTAATAACTACAATGTTCTGGCGCGACTCGTGTAGCCGAATCACGCCGATGACATATACGATTTTCATATTTTTCAACAATACGCTACATGTTTTCATTCCAAAAGTATCCGACCTTATTAGGACTTCCTAACACAACAGGGCATAATAGCAAAAACAGGTTGCTTCAACTACAGAAGTCTATTTAATATGTCTCCACCTAACCCCTACCAACCATGCCCATAAATATTGTTACATGAAACATGCGAAAATCCCAAATCAGTGCTTTCATTGCCTCATCCTTTGCACCAATATTCTTAACACAAAACTATATTCAAACAACACTGAAGAAATTCGGAATAATACACCGGACAGCATGTTTCTATGCCTACGTCCTACTCATTTATTCTAAGTCATTTCATCCTTTTTCAGGATTATACACCATATAACAACGAATAAGCCACTGTCCTACCCAGATTCTATAAGTAGTTTCATTTAACCGAATGACTTCTTCGTTCAGATCAGGTTAACCACTTCATATGCCTATCCAAGTGCACCATCAAAAAGCATCTTCATTTAATTTGTCACACCCTCGAGTCAGGAACATATTCACACCAACCAAATTGCATCAAATGTAATCCGATTGGGAACACTCCAGAAACGGTGATACAATATTTAAAACGATTCCTGCAAACATCTCCAGGGTGGCATAAAGATAGATGCTATTGGAAGCATCTATATAAAATAAGTCTCATCAATAATCGTTATTACTATAACAAAATTTTTATGACAATTTTTAATGGATAATCTAATATTTCCCAATGGTAAATGTGATAGTTGCATGAAGTAATTAAGATATCCACTTGATATACAATCATTATCACAAATGGAACAACGAGAAAAGAAATGCAATAATTCATTTTCTTTGCTTTAGAACATTATTTACACCATTTAACAGCAATACCTGACGTAATACTGGAAAATACTTTACTACCCAATCAAACAATGCTGACTTATTACAAAGACAATAAATATTGTGAAAAGACAAGCTCAGCAAAAATATATATGCACAATGCCCAATACGTGCACCAAAAGCAATATAAATATTGCTATAATTACCACAGTAATACAAATACTAATACCAAGATTCGAGAACCACAATGCAGATTTGCAGTAGGTAACAAAAAATTAGAAGACTGGGAAAGAAAATTCACACTTCAACTAAATCAAGTAGAAGAACAAGTTACAAACTTACAGATTCAACAACTTGAACTTGCTAATACCATAGTTAAAGGCCACAAGGATGGCGGCAAGTAAATCAGTCACAGTTTATTGACGGGGAAACTAGTTTCGCGTTTTCCAACGCATCATCA
>JGI24158J21664_10014076_pt1 | contig 10533 bp, 6 predicted proteins | sample Ectturendosymbi3_FD_21664 | JGI IMG/M metagenome (IMG submission 21664)
CAGGGGGGGGGGCAGAAAAAAGTTGAAGGCAGTGGAAACTTATGAAAAACAAAAAATCATTACAAATTATTAGGCCCGTAACTAGGAGGAGCGCAGGGGGCTTAGTCTACCCTGAAAAATACTTTGCCCCTCCCTGGAAAAAGTGTTGGACATAGTTTAAAAAAGTTTATGCCCCTCTCAGTAAACTCTTCGCCTCTCCTGGTGTCCTAATCTAGTTAGGCCTGCCAATTATGCTTGTTAGTTCAACAATAATGCTGGCTTCAAAAATAATAAAACAAACTATAGACAACTGGTTTCAATTCGATCTTGATAAATCATAAAATAACCTATGAAGACACCTTTGCCCCTATTGTCCCTCGTTTGAAAGGTCAGGGATTCAATGCCACCGCTCTCCGACGCTCTGCTTGTCGCTATCAGCAGTCACTGTCTCGCTACATTACCTGCCAAGATGCCTGCGTTCAAGAGTCACATGCAACAAAACGCCTAATATCGTAACTTGAAGTGAACATTTGAAGATTTCTGGCCATGCTTTTATTGCACGATAAAGACCAACAGTAAAGCAATTCGCTCGCAAGTTTGGCAGCTTGCTCCTGCAGAAAGTAGCGTAGCCAGCACAAAAAATTTGGGGGGGCCAAAAAATTTGGTAGTCACCAAAATTTTTGATTTCAGGCGAATAACACTATTTTGTTTGTGGTACCGCCTCTCAAAGCAAAAATGACCAAATGTTCTAAAAATGTGGGGGGACATGGCCCCCTGTCTACGCCTATGTCTCCAGGCAAAGAAGCGGACATGAGTGAACTGCAAGCTCAGCACTGTATGACACCAGAACAGTGAACCTGGCTCTTGTGCTGTGTGATTGTCGTACCGGCAAATAAACTGTTATTGCAAGAAATAAATCAATTAATCGGAATTGAGCTGCTGACGTCAAATTTTCTGGAACGTATTAGTTCTTAGCCCCAATTTCCAGAGAGGGGCAAATGCCCGTTTCGACCCCGGGGCAGACCCTACCAGTAAGGCTATGGGGGCGATTTCCGCAATTATTGTCAGTCAAGTCTCGTTACGGGTTCACTACACTAAGAGAGATGAAGTGTACTTCACAACACTTCTGTGACAAAACAATGGATGACAAAATGGCCTTGCATTGTGAGTGCTGTTTTCCGAATTGTACACAGTCATGGTAAATAAGGTTAATTCGTAGGTTTTAAGCGGAGCGATCGCCCCTCCTGGATTCTCCCCTGTTTTGACGCTCCTGCGGACACCCATGGCATTGACGTACCACGAGTTCAAAACTGTTTGCTTAAGTTCGGTGTAAAAGCACACCCCTAGCCATAATAATCATCCTTTTCGCATTTACATGTTTAGCAACGATGTTGACCTCAAAACTAATAAAAGAAATTATAGAAAATCATTGTGAATTTTAGGTGTGCTCGAATAGATGCAATAAATTTGCTTCAAACTGATCTTTTAACGTTATTCACAAACCAAGGAAAAGTAGGGGGGGCAAGATAAATATCTATCCTGCATGGTGACTTTTTGTTGTTTAGAAGATTTAGTTGCTGTGATTAACCCTATCAAACCAAACACAGGCTTGTGAATATCGTTGAATGTGAACTGGCGTTATTATTCACTAGACGCACCTAAACGCCACTGTAAATGCAATCACACACGTGTACTTCTGTGTCGATTATTCTGCGCTAACCATGCAACTTCCACAGCACTGCACATGTAAAACGAAACACCATTTTCCGTACACAATTGTGCCGACCCAACATGAACAAAAACAATGAAAAAGTTGTTCCAGCGATATAGGCGGCTTCGACGCCTTCCAAAGCAAAATCTTTGCCAAAGTTATTTCATTTTCAAAACCATATTCACTAAATGATTATGATTCGCGAATTCTTTCAAGTGTTTTTCTGATGGAAATGTTTGACCTCCAGGGCAAAGAGCTGAAATACGCTAAAGAATTACTTCTGAATTATTACGGAAAATCCGCACCAAATTCCATGAGGTTGCAGTACATGTGGGTAGAGTTAAAACTGTAGTCACGAACCTCTTACGTAAGATGTTTCGTGGTCGTATACATAAGACAGCAGAACGCAATACCGCAGCCAGGATAAATTTGGATAAATTAACTGAAACCAGTTCTTAATAATGTTTTCACAAACCTTTTGCTACTGGGACAAGCAACAATCTGCTGACAGTAATTTAATCAAGTTCCGTCTCACACTGAAATGCACGAAAGAGCAATCTTCCCACTTGTGCGACTGCTTCTTAGTTTCGAAATGAATTTTTCAACACCACGACCGCGGTCTGACTAAATTTCACGCAGGATCCGAGCAACCATTGGTGTGTGTCGTCATTAACAACTCTAGTTACCCGACCGTCAAAAACAACAACACGGCTTATCATTCATAGGGGAAATATTAAATGTAAGCTAGAGGGTTTTTGAATTGTTTAAATTATTGCTGGCCGAAAGTTATCTACTGTATGTCAACGAAACGAACATAGACGGGAAATTAAGAAAAAACTGGGGGCCAAACAGGACCCACCCAGGTACCCTCTTAGAATCGCCACTGCATATGTAAAGAAGGAGGAAAAAATAGGAGCAAATGATGAGAAAGGTAGCGAACAAGCAAAAAAAGCAAGACCCATAACCGAGAATGGAAAACGAAACCAATTTCAGATGTGAGTGCTTGATTCTAGTGATGTCCAAGATGTTTTAAAAGACAAATATAGTGAACTCAGGCATGAAGGTCGGAAGAATTTTTATAGTGGGGGCTGTATTGGATATTCCAGGTGCAGCCAAAATTTTTTTTCTGGGGTCCCAATAGTGGTGAAATATCATTTTATCCACTTGAAACTACGACAACAACCTTTTTTGTTAAAAATTTAATAGGAAAATATCAAATTCCTAAATGGTCAAAGCACCCCATGCTCCCTTTCCGATGGCCATAAACTCAGGAAATTGCTTATCAAGATCAGGCTGTGCAAGGAAAACATCCAGATACAAGATTTTCAGATTGATGATGAAGGCTAACGGGTCATTTCGATAGAGTAACAAGACGAGATTGGAATAAATCACCCAGCTTGCTTCCAACGTTGAGTTGAAGACACGAAACCCTGCGCTTTTGCTCTGAGCCTAAATACCTCGGAGTAACGTTGGACAGGTCGCTCATTGGACGGTGGACAGGTTGCTCCGCACCGGTGTTGGGCGTTTCCGCTTCTGCTTGTACAAATTGGATATGGCCTCCTCTGCGGTCTTCGAGTGTGGCGCAGAAGAATAAACCGTCGCCCATGTTGTCATCCAATGTCCAATCCATCGACCTCCTCATGGACTGCACGGCCTGACGGTTGTGGACGATGAGACAATCCAATGGCTGATCAACACCTGTCCCGAGACCTAGTGCGACCAAGCAGTGGATAGAACAACTGTCTCAAAAAAAGAAGCTGAAGAAACCAGCAAACCAATGTTTGGTTGAAAATTTTAATAAAATAAGTTTGCGGATCTTGAATGCCCAATTTTCGGTGATTCTCGGCTGCCAAAATATCATTAAAGCAATTTGAAAAGCCACTACCAGTGTTCCACAAAATTAGTGATAAAAAATAAACATCGGGATACCACAGCTTGCGAACATCGCATTTCAGTGCAGGTTTGCTGGCGAGGTTGCACTGTACAGTATATGCATACGTACAGAAGCCAACGTTTTTTAATTCTCGCACCCGCACTTCACATTTCAACGCAGGGTTGCCGGTTCGGTTAAAATGGGCGTGCGGTCATCGGGGCGAACAGGTGATGGCACCAGGGATCGATGGCAGGAAGGTAAGAGCGATTTTGCATTTTAGCAAAACGCTGTAACTAGATGCTTCGTATTGCAAGGTTACAAGCGCAATTTCGTCATCGTCGTCAAACGACGGGATGGGCCACTGGATAGGTGACACCTCTGTGTCGCACTTTTTCAAATAGTAAAAGATCCTTGTTTTCACTTTCTCTTGTTGGACACATTGGCGAACTGCGCAGTTAGAATGACGTTGCTCAATCATGCTACGCACAGGCAAAAGTAAAAGTTTCCCTGGATCAAAAGAAGTTTAAATTGTTAACCCACTTCCATTTCATTTACTCCTTTTTGCACAACACAAGACGGTCCTGATTCGCACTGGAAATACACTCTACACCGGTCAACGAGGACTATCCATAGAGCAGGTCTAGAGGATATCCAGGAAAAATGTACTTGGCCAGCTCAAGAACTGGATGAATTTTAACCACTCCACGTATCCTGCATGGTCCTTATGATAGACATTGTTGGAAGACCGCCTGCGCATTGGCCCTTATGCCTGGTTGGGGCAATGGACATGCACGATGATGATGTAGAACACTTTCACATACNGCAAAAGTGTTGATTTCATCATAAAACTTAGTTCTAGCAGAAAGTCATGAGTTATAGCCGATACGCAAAAATTTTCAAACCTCCATTTTCAAAATTCTGGCTAAATCACCATTACATTAGGTTGATCCGAAAACAAATACTTTAACACAATCATATTTTTGGTGTTTTAGCTCACGAAAATTGCCAGCCAGCTAGCGAATTATTCATCGAACCAAGCATTCCAAGCAAACGTGGAGGGTACTGTGCAGGATGAGCAACATTGCACACGTGTTTGATTGGAAAACCACGATAGGCTTACAAAAATAACGGTACCATGCTAGAAACTAACCATGTTTCATAAATCTTCGTTAACCGACTGTTTTGACGTAGATTGCAGGAAATGCATTTTTTTCAATTAGACGATCATTGTTGTTGCTCTCTAAACAACACAAACAATTTCTAGGGAGTGATACCTTCAAAAAGAAACTTTTAATTGCGTTCATACTGTATTACACTACAGCTTATGACATAGCTTTTAGGTATGTAAGGATGTTTTGCGATATTGTTCCTAGGTTGTTTGGTTTCGTTGCCATGAATCAAACCTTTACTTTGTTTTTAACGCCCAGTGTTTGCACAAAACAGAAACATTGAGCAACAACTCAAAACACACCGTTTCAGCCTAAACTGCAGCTTTTTCGCAGGTATGGTGCGAATAAAATGCTGTTCTTCATACACAAACATGTCAACCACCGGCCAACGATATATTCGTGATTACTNTCTGGGGCTAGGCTGCCGGTATCGTTTTGGCGCTGACGCTTGAGTGGGCAAAGCGTTGTTTCAAAAAGGCTCTGGAGGGAAAACCATACATGTTAGAAACAAAAATTCTGCACAAAAAACGTCAGTCACATTAGTTTACAAAAAACAAAATCAAATAACTTTTCCACCTTTTTGGAGAGGTGTTTTGAGTAAAACCACCCTGAAACAAGGGTGATTTTGTTGTTTTATGACTTTGAAGGTTTATTGCGACTATTCCAAAAATGGGAAAAATGTAAAAATCACACAAGCGGTTGCTATACCTATTCTGAAGCATAACGACCAAGTTTGAAATTAAAAAATTGTAGAGAAAAAGTTATACGTTTTTATATCACCTGGTCCTAGACAGCATTTTCTGCCTTTCGCCTGCGTCCGAAAACGCACATTTGTTCAGCTGTGCTTTCTTGTCGCTGAATAACTCAAGCAGTTTAGGTGCGATTTGACTAAAATTTACTGCACTATTTCGTTTCGATACGCAAAACCCAGGATTGTCCATGGGACATATTTGTCTGTCCCATCACACCACATAGCAATTTATGCCTGTCCCATCCCACGGGATTCCCATTATAATATTAATATGGAATGCAATTCGATTAAAATTATTAAATTTATGAAAGTTTAGGTTTAGTATCTACTAAATAGGACTACACGTACAAATAGACATGCAAAACGACAAAATTTATTGACTTTAAAAACTTAAAAGGTAAAAAGTATAAAAACTAAGGTGAGCTCTGACGTAATGAAGTTGCTATGACATGGCTACTGTCTCATGGGAAATACAAATGTGTGCTGTCCCATCCCATGGGATTCCCATAAGAATGACATTCCAGCGAACAAGCTTGGCAAAACTTTCATAGAAGTTTCCGCTGCACTAACTGAACCACGAAAAAAATTGTTGCACACATTCGAAACAAGCACGAAACATTTTATTTGCACAAAAAACAACGGAAATTTTATTTGCACGTCTCCTGAGCATTCGACAATTTTCAGCTCTTGGATGCTGAAGTGAAGTAACGTTTCTGCTGCTGTTGTTGTTGCAGAAAGAATCTGAAAATCACAGGACATGTTGTGATTACCTTGTAGCAGCCGCATGTCAAGTTTGTAGTCCGTGAAACTAGAGGAAAGAACTACAATAGTTTATATCAACTGGTCGTAAATATGGTTTGAGATTTGAGAAAAAGTTATGCACGCACGTTAAGGTGCTTGGCGTTGTTGCGATGGGAAAGTACGAGCGGCAGAGGCCGCAATGCGAGCTATTGTTGGCAGCAATCTCTATTCTTCTCTATTGATCTCTAAATCTCTATTGATCTTTATTGTTGGCGGGAAGCGAAAAGATCACACACCGCGATCACTCGATAATTGCTTGTTCGCAACACACTGGGCGTTACTCTTTGGGATCCCGTTCCTGGTTCACGTCGGCTTTACACTAACTGGCCGTTTGAATTGTGCCAAGTGCGAAAAGTGCCATGTGCGAATGTTTATGAAGCAGTCAGAACTCAGTAAACAATTATTTGAGTAAGTATTTATGCACACTGCATTCATATGCGTTCAGAAATGCTTTACACAAACGGGCCATTTGAAATCTGACAAGTGTGAATGTTTTTACAGCAGCGCGGAACACACGGCACAAGCAGTTACTTGCTGTGGAAAAAAATATTTATGCTACAGCAAATATCGTCAAATCTCAACATCATATCTTCTAACGCAGTAAGAAAAGTTTCTGAGTAATTATTTATCCACATGGCATTGGCATGCGTTCAGAAATGCTTCACACTAACGGGCCATTTGAAATCTGCCAAGCGCGAATATTTTTGAAGCCGCGCGAAATATATGGCTCAAGCAGTTACTTGCTGACGAAAAAAAATTTATGCGAAAGCAAAAATTGTCAAATCTCTGCATTGTATGTTCTAACTCAGTAAGAAATTTCTGAGNAATTGTTTATCCACATTGCATTAGAAACCGCTCACAATGAAATGNAATGTGACGAGACAGTCAGCCGCGTGGTTACAGCACGACGACCTTTATTCCGCACCTCTTCGAAACGCTCCGTCCTCCACCATGACTGCAGGAAAAAGACCTTTGTTGCTTTGAAATGCTCTCCTGACCACACCGTACGTGAAATCTCACGATAAATGTATGTTTCTGCTTGCTAGAGACTTGCATGAAATGTTCGCACTTTATAGAGGAAAGCATGCGACCCGGCGCTCAACGGTTGGCAATCGAAGTGAAGTACATATATATGCAGTAGTACACCGGTCACGAATATATCGTGCACCGGCAGTCCACGGAGGACTAACGACCAGAGAAACAGCGGTGAAGGTGAAACGGCGGTCAGACCACAGTGCTTAAGAAGAAACGCAAGCTGCGACGAGAACCGATTCGGTCTGTATCAAAGCATAGACTTTGACGACATGCAACGTTTCTGCAACAAGAATTAAACCAGTTGAGATTTTCAAGTCCAAAACTAAAATCTCGAATTGTTACTAGGGCTAACGGATAGCCAAAAGTATTGCGGTTTTCTGTACAATTCCAATATCACAATAGAATGAGTGCCCGAATCAACCTTTGAAATAAAGTTACAAGCTGTCACTTTTGCCAAAAGTACGCTCGTTTTCAAATAAGCCAACCCTCTTTAGGCAGGTTTGTTTAATAGCCAAATTCGATTCTCTTTGCCAGCAAATTCCTGCTACGAACATTTGGTTGTGCTATTTTACAACACCTGTGTCTTTCTGGGTCTCTCTTGCCTCGGTTAAAAAAATCAAGTGTGTTTGATGAAGTATACCAGCTCTGTCCATTATTATTATATCTCAGGACCGAAATGAGGGAGCAAGCTGGCTACGGCTTCATATAGTGCTTGATTTGCTTTGGAAGTGATCTATCTAGGTCCTTAACCTTGACGTTTTCTTTAATAGAATTTGCCAGTAGTCCAACGGCGACTTTTATCAAATCTTATCGGCATTACTAGAACGTCAAGATTATGGACCTAGATAGATCATTCCAAATGTAGCTACCGGCTATTACATCAAACCCATTGCAGATGTTCACCCGTATGATACGAGACAAACAAACACTAGGCAATCTGCTTTACCAAAAGCACTGAAACTCAGGAGGAACATTTTGAAGTGCAGTGGAATAGAAATCTGGTCAAAATTTCCTTTAGAAATAAAAACTAAACCGTGTTTGCCACTTTTTACAGCGGATTATAAAAATGTGTTACTCGGGTACACGAAGCATTTGTCGTATTCTTTTATGTTGGTGTACATTGACCAGGTGCATTGTAAAACTGCTTCTGAGGTTTCGAAACACAACTAGAATCAATTGAAAATGAAAGGCTGCGAACAACATATCAAGAATGAGCATTGCAATTCTCAAAGACTGGACATGAGCTACGGCCCATTTTTTAGATTGGAGCTGATTTGAACAGCGTGGAGAATGTACAAATTTTTCGAAACTTAACAATTTTCCATACATCAAACAAAATCAACTCCAGAGAAACTTTCATCTTTTACAAATGTTTTTTCAGACCAAGTCAGATGAGCGACGTGTCACGTGGTGTGTTTCTGCTTTAACTGATTTTCTGAATGAAACTATGACATGTCATTTGTTTCCGTTAGTTGAACTAAAATTGGCTAGATGTACTTTTACAGAAATGTTGTAGAATTTGTCATGAACCAATGAGTTAGGAGCATTCCTACTCAGGCAACTCTAGGGAACGCACACTACTTGTTTTTTCAATTAAGTTGTTAAAGACTGAAAAATCACTTATTAAATCCATTTCCGCAGTAGCTGATTATTTCAAAGGCTTCTTCCAAGCACTTATGTCGAAAACTGCAGACGTTTTGCAGTTTTTGAGTAAGGGGGGGGGGGTGTTTGGACTGATTTGCCGGCCGTCACTTCATGCGTGACTAAACGGCTGATGTCATGCAGGTCACGTTGAACATATTTAGCGAAAACAAAGCGGAACCGAGATTTGTCAGGTAACATTAGACATTCCGTTTCACGCGATAATACATTTCCTGCAATAGGCTTTGGTAAAGGTTTAGGCTTCGTAAGGCCTTCAAAGTAATCAGTACTTTGCAGGCACGAAAGGTGTTGGACTTTGAACTGTGAAACCCTTGTTCTTTACAAGGGTTGCAGAAAGCTACATGCGCTCCGTGCCAATAGTTTCGACAATTAACGAAAACGAACAAAGCGTTGGTGTGCTAAAGCAGCTTTCCACTTCTGTTTCGCCAGACGTATTACACCATAAGCAACTTAACCCGGTCTTTTGTCAGCGACAAAGGTTGAGATCACTCAAGACAGCTCTGGTGTGTATGGCAATGAAATTAGACCAAGTGTATTTGCCGAAAGTGCGGCATACCACTTTATGTGCATCTGTGCATTCTGCCTTTTCTCCAACGACAACAAAGTGGCAATGTAGATTGTGTTGCTTAGTACAAGTGAACGTTGCTAATATTCCTTTCAGAGAGATTTGCTATTTCAAATGACTTACCTAATGGAATGCGGGCCATGGTTTGTCGCCATTTGTCACGAGTTTTTGTAAACATCGCAATTTGGGATGTGGGATCCTCATGCACAACAAAAAACGCTTAGCCAAAGCGTTTCTTCGGGGGTAAGAGTTGTACTTTTATTTGAAAGTATAAAATTCTTTCGACCTTCAACTTGTTTTCGATGGTCAGATGGCCTTCATAATCAAAATAATATTGCTTCAAATAGTTTGTGATTGATACTTTGCCACTAATTGGGAGGAATATTTGCAGGCTTGTCCATGGGAATGGGATTCCTATGGGAATTCCATGGGAAACGTCACATGGGATGGGACAGCACACATTTGTATTTCCCATTAGACTCAGAAATAGAATGAGAGTGTCAGAATGTTACTGAATTGTCATACTTAGATTATACTTCTGAATTTTAAAGTCAGATTTTGTCGTTTTGCGTGTCTCTTTGTACATGTGATTGTTGATTGTTAGTTTGTCACTCGTTGGAAGGGATTTTTGTAAACAAATTTCGACAATTTCGGCTAGAGTATCCTTATGTTCAATAACAAACACGTAGCTAAAGTGTTTTTCGGGTGGGAGAAGGTTGTGCTGTTTTTTGAAATAGTTAAACATTTTTCGTCCTTCAACTTATTTTCTGTGGTCAGATGGATTTGATCATCAAAACCATTTTGGTTAAGCCTGGACACAAATATCGAACAAAAAGTTTTGCACCGTCAAGCATATCGCATTCTTGCACACCAGAGATCACCAAAATTCAGAATGAAACAGATAATGGTGTAGCACGTAACAAACCTCAACACTGACAATCATCGTGCTTGTGAAGAATTTGTGTTTGTTAATTTCCGGAAATCCAC
>JGI24158J21664_10014077_pt1 | contig 10532 bp, 7 predicted proteins | sample Ectturendosymbi3_FD_21664 | JGI IMG/M metagenome (IMG submission 21664)
ACGTGTTTTGTACTTCCTTCGCCAGTGCGTTGAACCTCCGGTTCAATTTAATTTTAGGCGGGGGAGGATGAAGTGAATTGGTGCGTGTTGTTGCGCACTAGTGATCTGCAGCACTGCGCGCAGTCGTGCTTTTACTCTGCATATTTAATTGAAGTTCTCTATATCGACCTTAGGTAACCTACAGTATGATGATGTATGGTGTGCGCGTTGAATCAAACGGCTCGAGGTTGCATTAATGTAAGATTTCTGCAAGATTTCATAGTCTGACCGAAATGTCCTGTGATCGAAACGGCCAGACAGAATCGGCCAGACCGAAACGGCTCAGACCGTAACGGCTCAGACCGAAACAGCCAGATCGAATCGGCAAAACCGAAACGGCCAGACAGAAAAGTCCTGTGCCGAACACACGCAGGTTTGTTTGGGGGCCATGTATAACTTTCCCCAATTGTCTTTATGATATTTGTGAATTTTATTGTTAACTCTGAAAAGCTAGATAAATACCTGATCATTTATGGGAAGCAGGCTCAGTGCAAATAGTGTAATAAAATGCTACCGCAGTAGCATTTCATAGCGTTTCAATAACAAAAATACATTTTTCTAACGCGTTGAGGGACTCCAGTGTTTGCATTATCAGTTGCATACGTCAACCAGCCGCTAAAGAATTAGACAAGATCCACGTCTTAGGCTATATGCGCGCACGTTTTGTAGACCTATGTCATGAGTCGGTAGAGCAAAGTCGCTACCAGTGTTGCCACTGGGGTCAGTCTCGTCAACGTCAGATGATTGCCTTTTTCAGCATCAGATTTTTACGTTGCAGTTTCATGTCAGCTAAATGCTTCTATTACTAATACCTAATAAACATATGCGTAGCCAGGGGGACCAAAGGGGTCATGGTTCCCCAAAATTTCTAGCACATGTTGTTGTCTTGTGCTTCGAGTGGCAGTGTCCCCAACCAAATGCTGTTGCTCGCTTAAACTCAATATATTTTTCTCCCCTCAAATTTAAGGCTGGCTATGCCATAAATGTAGGAGCAAGCAAATTTTGGGAGGTGCAAAGGATTTTTGCCCGAATTTCCCCAAACTTGCCCGAAAACTTGTTCTGCAACTTTTGCCTACAAAATTTCTCCCACAAAGATCATGAAAACCTTTTTTTGGTGTGACCTCCATAAAAGGTCTTCATTTGCTTTTCTGCAAACGTTGGGTGTCATTTCTGCCCGGATTGTCAGGGACTTTACCTAGATATTTAGGGATTTTTTTCTGGATTTTCAGGGATTTTGCCCAGATTTTCGACAAATCAAAACTTTTGGGGATGCGTTTGAACCCTCTGCACCCTCGCCCCCTGCACTACTGGGCTACGCTACTGTTAATAAAGCGCGACGACCTCGTTAAATTCGAACCAGGGCGAACGGCGAAGTATTAAATAGAGCTTCTCAGTTTCGAACGATCACCATATACACATTAGGGTGAAAATATTATGAAACAAACTTGAAAATCATGAATCTAATTTATATTCATCCTCAAAAGAGAGAAAATATGGAAAACATAAACAACAGCCCACTCAATATCAGATTTGTCGCCAAAACATCAGACATCAGAAATTTATCTGAGCACATCACATCTGATGTTGAAACATCAGAAGTGGCAGCACTGGTCGGTACTCAGCTTCGATTGAATGTATGCTGTTGTACATCAGATGTGTGCAAATATGAAAAGAGCAATCACAATGACGGCCACGATAACTCCTTGCTCAACTGCAATATTGGCTGAAAGAAGCATACTGCAGATCTTGCACTTATAGCATCAAGATTTTCACAAACGCTTTCGTAGGAAACCTTTGCGAGAGAATGGTGGCTTTCAGTCAAAGTAGAAACTTGGAAATTTACTAAAAACAAACTTTTAAAAATTCAGTGAAAGCAAACTTTCTATTTGCCAGCTTAAATCGGAACATAATTATTCAGAAAAGGAAGCGACAGAAAAAAAGCATATTTTGTGGATGATGATTTAAAAACAAGGGGCACTATATTTTTAAATATTGAGACTTGGTTCTTATTTTCCTCCTACCCATCAAATTTTCTGACTACGCGCCTGATCCTTGCAGTAGGTAATTTTAATTAGAACAAGCATAACCACTTTTAATAAAAATGTACAATACTAACGGCGTTAGTGGCTGTCAATAGCTTCTGGAAATTAGTCAGCGTAGACAGATTTACCAAACTGAAAGCTTTTGCACTAAAATGCACTCGATGTTTAGAAACACATGTATATGCGTGTGAGAGTACATTTTCTACAATGAAGCAAGTCAAATTTAAAAACAGAGATCGAATGGCAGACGAAACACTGGACGACATTCACCGACTTGCTGCCGCTAAGCATGGTACTGATAAAGGAACGATGGTGTCAAAGAAGCCTCGACCACAAGCATCCCACTGATAGAGATTTTTGTGTAATAATTTCAATGACGCACTCACTTATCTTCCCTGTTTTAGTTTTAAATTTTGTGAATCTGTTTTATACAGGGGTCTAGTTGGATGGGAACGCGTTCCCACACCTTATTGAACTATAGTAATGTTACTTGGTGATTTAGATATTTCATTTGAATTCCTACGTGTAGCGGATTGCCAGAACTAAAGAAAGTTTTTGTGTGTGAGGGCATCTGAGCAATATTTGGTGTTAGAGTTCGGCTTTAACCTAAATCAGGGGTGTAGTGGGGTGGGAACGGCATTCCCATACCTGCTTTTTAGCACTAAACTCCTGGTTTTATGCATCATTTTTCTGGAAGTGGCCCGCAAGTTTAACGTTTTTGTAAAATGGCCCGTAGGTCAAAAGTAGTCGGATCACGCTGCATTATGGTACAGTCGAACTTTAAAAAGTGCTACACATTTGCCTTTTATGCTTAATGCAACATGCGGAGCGTGCTTGACGATGTGACGTAGAAACAAATTACAAAGTAGATTTGGGATGTTTCGTAACGGTCGCTCTAAACTGAGTTGTGCAACGGCATTCAAAAATCTGTACACTCACGTAAATTTTGCAGATTACTGACTCGAGGGTTTAAGTTTTGGAATTTAACCCTTTCGATACTGTTGAGACATTTTTGTCCCAAGCAGTGGCGTGCAGAGGTCTGGTGATGCCCGGGGCGACTGCTTGATTGGATGCCCCCTTTCTCAATTCTAGTATTGAGCAGTGGCATATGGCGGTCTTGTTACTGGATATACGCTGTTTGTATCATCACCATATTACGTCATATTCACTTTTGCAAACCAACGTTTTTGCGAAGTTTGTTGACGCAACATGAACATTCAGGGATGCCAGAGCAGTGGTAGGCAGGGGGAGCAGCAAAACAGTGGAGGTCAATGGAAACTTATAAAAAACAAAAATTTGTTACCACTTATGTTTGTTTCTGTTCATCAACAATGTTGACTCAAAAATAATAACAGAGATTATGGAAAATCATTCTGAATTTTCTGGGTGCCCGAAAAGCTGCAATGAATTTGTTTCAAGTCGATCTTGATAAACCATGAAATTACCAATGATCCTGTTATGAAAAGGCACCTCCGCCCACGTTGCTCCCATTTGAAAGGGCAGAAGGCAATGCCCCCACCATGCCTTCATCCTCCATCCTCCGGCGTCCCTGTGCATATTTACACGCACTCTCTTTACTCGTTATAGGCTACAAAGTGTCGCTGTAATGAATATAAATTATCAGCGGTCTCCTAAGACAGAGCAGTTCATAACTGCAAAAGTATCCGGCAACGCGCTAAAACCAGGCCCGTAGCAACGAGGGGGAATTGGAGGGCAATGCTCCCCAAATTTTTTTGTGCCCTTCGAAATTTTGTCGTTCCCAGAAAATCTTTCATCAAAATATATAATAAAAAAATGTAGCCTCACTGAAAACGTATTTTGCTCCGAAAACGTAAGTCCTGGCTACGGGCTTGGTTAAAACAGGGGAGTAGAACACACTCAGTGCTACGTCAGCGCAGTTCACAACTGCGAAAATACAAGGCTGGACGAATGTCTCGTCGAATAGCAGTCAATCAGAAGGTATGCAGCGGGGATGGCCGACACCCAGGGTTGACAGTTTGAAACTTGCTAAACTTCACAAGAATTGAGAATGCGCATAAAGTACGCAAGATAATTTTTGTTTTTCATTATGTGGCTGTTATATGTACTATTACTAAGAGGGAAGAACAGATACGGGCTTGTGTGAGCCGTTATGATCAATCCACCTGAAATGCCAATTAATGACGAAGCTCGAAACGAAGCACATATTGCAAGCACATGTGAGTGACTCTATTAGCACAAAAAACGAAAAGGGAAACTAGTGATTCATCATAAAATCAGCTCAATCAATCACGTTGAAATAGGACATTGGAGCATAAAATTGGGATAGACTTAACAGTTTCATCAACACTAAAAAAGCCTTCAAAAATCTATACATCTTTATTTTGAGACGTTTCGGATTATTGTTAATCCATCTTCAGTCAAAACAAAAAAAAAAAAAAAAACTGAAGATGGATTTTTTGACTTAAAGATGGATTAAGAATAATCCGAAACGTCTCAAAATAAAAATGTATAGGTTTTTGAAGGCTTTTTTAGTGTTGATGAAATAGGACAGTTTTGAAATTTGGCTCAGAAAACAATTGAATGTCCATAATTAACTTCAAGGTTCATGTAATCGAACCTAACCAAAAAAACGGCTTTCTTAAAAGTGCACTTAAAAAAACAATTAAAACCCACCAAAAATCCCACTCTTTTCTTTTCCTTTAAAAAATGCACCCTGAAATAAAAAGTAAAACAAGTAGCACACTTGTACAGTTAACTGTAATTTTTTTTTTAATGAAGCAAACGGACAGCAACGAAATTTTAAGGACTTGAAAAAGAGAAAAGAATAATTCGAACAGTTTCAGTAAATTCTACTGGTTATCTTCTTCAGCTCGGTAAAATCGGCATATTTTAATCAATTATTCTGCCTTCTCTGCATACAAGCTATTTCTGATGTTGGACCATACCAAAAGATATGTTGAAAAAATGCACTATATAGATGCTGAAGTAGAAGGGCATGTGCATAAACGTGACGTGAAACAGCAGACTTTTTATGCGAGTGGCTTTTCTCTGTTTGCTGTGTGTATGCTTGCCAAGCCTTGCCACTTTGGAGTGAATTGACCGAGGACATCTTGCGAAAACAGAGATGGGGTACATTTCTTTACTCTCAGTTTTGAATGCCATAATAGGTATAACAAGTTATTATTGTGTAATTCTGAAAATGGTGATATTGCATGATGCAGTATAAACAATACAGAATGGGTTTTTTGTGTTTTTTTAAACAACAAAAACCTGTTTCTTTAAAAAAAAACAAAAAACATACGGATTAAAAAGCAAAAAATCAGGTGGGCTCGTTTTTTCTAAAAAACGGGTTTTCTCAACCCTGATTATCTTTCAATCTTCTTTGTGATTTTCCTTTGATCGCACGTTCTGGAACAAGCGACGTCACTATCAGTTTGATTGGGTGTGCGCCGCACACCCACAGTATACGTCCCTGGTGTTGAAGAAGCTGAGAATTACTGGCATTTGAATACATAAAAAAATAGCGTTGACAACAAAAAAATTTCAAAAACTTAAATCCATGCAGCATGCCTTAATAGCCTTACAATAGGAAAAATCATCAAGTTACAACATTTACATTTTTGTAATTTCACCCTTTGGATGGCCCCCCTTTCTTGGATGGGGGGCCGTCGCCCCGTTCGCTCCCCCTCTGCACGCCACTGGTCCCAAGCCACTAGCCCTCCAATATGGTTGCGTTTATCTTGTATTGAAATCAACTTGAGATGGGACAATTCAGTATTGAGAGGTTAGTTGGTGCTGCTTGTAACATAAATTGATCCGTTTACACTGTTTTACGCTTGACTAGGCAACGGTTGAGCAACTGTGAGATACTATTGGGACAAAATGATCCCACAGTACAATACTGTTGGGACAAAACTGTCCCACTTCCGATATGCAGCAATTCAAAGAAACCAACCGTAACCGCAAAAAGGATCTTTTTTTATTTATGAAAGCATGCTTCAAGGTTTAAAATGGTGTTTAAATCAGTTCCTATAAAGTCCGTATTGAAAGAAGTTTTGGAATTTAGTAATTTCACTGAACTGATTTGATCTGACATAAAGAAAACCTGGAGTGCAGCTGGAGAGAAACATTTGATGTTTTTGTAGACAAAAATCCTGAAGTATTTTATTTTGGTGCCCACTTAATAAAGGCATGGTATGTACAGAATGTCATTTCAAAATCCTTAACTGAAAAGTAGATGCTCTTCAAAGTGTCTTACAAAACCTAATTGCTTTTCTCCATCTAGTAATAATGTTAAGTTTTTACCTGATGAAGAAGAGTCGGAGTGAAGTTATTTCTATCTTTTCCCATACAAGGTGGGGTTTTGCTCTTTGCTTCAGCAACAATCACCTGTTGTTCACTACAAAATTCTCATTAGAAATGTTTCTGTGGTTCAGTCTGATCAAGGTCTAACAATATTTTGAGCCACGCGAGCAAATTTTTAGTTGATCTGCGTGCGAGACAATTTAAGCAAAGTTAAGTTCATTTGACTCGAATCCATTTATTCGCAAGCTAATCCACTTTGCCTGACTCACAAAAAGAGTACGTGCTTAATAAACGCAAATGGAGACAGAATACCTCACCAGAAACCTCAGGGTTTTTGAGTGGAACCACGAAAGCCCATACAATCACTAGACTCCTGAAAGTTTGACGTTAGAACTGCTTACTGTGTGGATCACGGATGCCTAGCCTGTAAGAAAAATTATAATAATAACAATAATAATAATAGTAAGTGGAATTATACGATCTACGCACAAACATTAATAAAAAGTGAAATCATTCCAACGTATATGCATTAAACAAAAACTAGATTCACGCTAAGCAACCTTGGCTTCAACAAGACTTCGACCGTATGAGGCGGGGCATTCAAGTCTAAATTTCATACCAGGGGTGGTCAAAGTCATAGTCACTCCCCGTGGCAAGAACTGCTTAAATGATTACTGACTTAGGTGAAGTGAAGTGGATGCTGCCTACACCGGCCCGTATATTGATAAAAAGCGGCCTTCTCACTTTCTTATTTCGTTTTTTTTTTCTCTAGAGACGACAGTGCCTGATAAGAAGTATAATGTGCAAGAAACACAAAAAATTTAATAACTGGGTTCAACCATATTTATGTAAACGGTTTCTAATCTCTAATTGCGAAACAAAAATGACCGTGACCCCTAAGTGTCAAGTTTCACATCCAGTAATCATCACAAGTTAAAATTTTTAACTTAATTTTTTAGCAATACTCGCTTGGTGACAGCATCAAATTTTTAGTAGAGTTTCTTTGCGTTTGGTAACAGTATCACAATGTGAAAAAACTTCCAGCGGTGTCTCGAAAGTTTTCGTAATCTGTTCTCCAAAAGTTCTTGCTTTGTGTAAATGGCAAAGAGACGATTGGCAAATGTCAAAACCTAGATCTTGCTCCATTGCTCATATTGTTGAAGATAAATTTTTCTGGCACTGATGCATCACGTTTTTTTAAATAAACTGAAAAGACAATTTTGTACAAAATCTTTGGTTGCGCAGATATAGAAAGAAAACATCAAAAATTTGGTCGTTTTTTTTAATATACAGACACATATAGATTTCTTTCATCAGTAGAATGTTCGGGCTGCGAACTTTCGCCTACATATTGAAAATTCATTAACACTAAAAAAGCCTTCAAAAAACGAGACATGTATTATTTTGAGACGTTTCGGATTGTTCTTAATCCATCTTCAGTCAAAAAATAAAGCAACACTCGGCAATGTCAGCAATTCAAAACCATAAGGCTCTATGACGCAAGAAACGACAGTGCTGTGACGCAAAAGACGTGAAACGCAAAACCAAGACCGCCAGCCACGTCCAGATCGCTAAAAGCAAATGCAGGGCCAAAAGTTGTGCAGAGAATGTTAAAACAAAATCTACGTAAGGCCGTAATTTACGAAAACAAGCCGAGACCAGCAGCGAGAGGCAATTTACAGACCACTGTAAGCTAAGGATGCAAAAAAAAATTTTAACAAATTAGTACTACAAGTCTACAGCCAGCACCAAATGTCCACGTCAACACCAACGATAAACGTACGAAGCATGTATCAACACAAGAACTGAGCATTTGACCAGTTCCGTCGCCACGGGGGGTTTTGGGGCTTAGTCCTCCCAAACAAAGCTCCCCCCAAATTGAGACATGAAACACTATAAATCGGTTGTGCTTTTGTCAATTTTCAGTGTCAAGCCCCCCGCACACACCCAAGCCCACCGCAGAAACGCAAAGCCCCCCTATTGAAAACTTTCTGGCGACGGTTCTGTGTCAGACAAATATTTGGCATAACAATCTACGTGTTAAAGAAATATAAAAAGGTGAAAAAATTGCCTACATTAATCTCGGGTTGCTGCTTTTGTATTAAAAGCGTCTCTTTAATTAATAATTTACGGTGGTTAACGTGGCTTGTTAACCACCGTGAATGACATGGCTGGCGGCTTTGTTTTTGCGTTTCACGTCTTTTGCGTCACAGCACTGTCGTTTCTTGCGCCATAGAGCCATATGGTTTTGAATTGCTGACATTGCCAAGTTTTGCTTTATTTTTTGACTGAAGATGGATTAAGAATAATCCGAAACGTCTCAAAATAAAACATGTATAGTATTTTGAAAGCTTTTCTAGTGTTGACGAAACTGTCAAGTCTATCCCAGTTTTATGCTCCGAAAATTCATTAGTCTGCTACTTTTGAAGGTACATAAAATCTTAACCAAGAGCTCGTAAACCATCATCAATGGCGACAGACAATCACAAAGTTTATGTTTGGGTACAAAGAATCACTGTTTAAGATTGATATTTGTTCTCTACAATTGCATCTGCCATGCACGACATGGACACTTCTGTACATCGAAGCAGGGGTGAATGTAGACAGATTAGTCATAACCGTGTTCAAAGCACAGAGCAAGGTGTTACTGGACATTCATAAGAAAATCAACTACAAGAACGCATTATCATGGTTTTGATGTCTTTTCTGAGCACTATTCATAATACCAAGGTTGCAGATGAATGCGTACAGCAAATTGGATGTGCGGTTTTGTCGTATTACACGTATGTGCCCATTCTTGTCCTTTGCCCTGCGACTGACTGTCGTGATGAATAGAGCAGTGAGGTAGGGCGCCGCTACAGCGCACTGATATGTAATCACATATCTTTCTATCGCATTAACTATCAGTTTTGTTTTCACGTTTTGCAGACTTTAGTGGCTGATGAGGGGTCAGAAGTGATCACGGAGCCGGAGTGCCGTAGTGGATTCCGGCCGGAATCTACGATTTTTGCCGGAGCAGGACCGGCTGTCCGGTCTTGAATAAAAACTGAACTCGGAGCTGGAGTGAAATATTTAGTTTATACAGGAGCCGGATAATAGTTTTTATTAAATTTAATTTTGTCTTATAGGCTAATTGTTAGATTAGCATGATAACTCTATTCTCTTGGTTAAATTGGAAAGTGAACAGTCCATGGCAGATTTCTGAGGATGAGGGACAAAGGTGATCATGGAGCAAAAGTCAGGAGTGGACTCCTGCAGGAGTTTGTGTTTTACGACGGAGCAGGAGCCGGAGTCAAATATTGATGTTCTACCAGGAGCAGGATCAGGAGTCAACGCTATGGTCTGCCCAGGAGCCAATCAGCAGGGAGGGTGGCAGGCTGGAGGGATTTGCTATGGCTGGCGCATAGCCAATGCTCAATTGCTGTATCACAGGAAATAGTTTTTTAATTCTGTAGATATGTCAGTAGTACATTTTCAGCCAAGCCAGCAGAAATGCAGTGTGCAGTACTTCAGGCTATTCTTAAACATGCCAGTATTATCTGGAAAGTTTACAGTATAATAAGGGAGCACTTTAACCAATCATTTTCGGCTAAAGGCAAAATATCTCCAGCAGTGCTTTTGCCTCATGAGGCAAAATAGACACTGCCTTCAATATTCGGAGTGTAAACAGGAGTCGGAGTGCAAATTTTCAATGAGTCCCAGAGCACAAGCAGCAGCTGGAGTCACTTCTTTGGAACAGGAGTCAAAAAAGTGACTCTATCACCTCTGCATGTGAGTGTGCTTGAGCGTTTTAGGAAGCATTAAGGCTCCTTCGTTTCAATCAGGAGTTGCAGAATTGCTTTCAGCTTACGAGGATACAGTGGCGTAACGAGGGAGGGAAAAGGGGGACATCTGCCACCGGGCGCAACACTTTGGGGGCTGCAAATTGAGGCCTGAATGTTACGTACTAATTACGAAATGCCAAATGTCAGCGGATGCTAATAATTGCAATTAATTTACAAAATGTCGAATGTCATTGCGAAATCTCATCGAGATCATGAAGGTTCGCAAAGCGAGCAATTATGAACCTTGGTGACGTTTCAAGGCGGAGTTTCTGTCGCCAGCAATAAGCGCCCGCTTGTGGTTTGACTCATGGCTGCGTCACAACGCTTTCAGAAAGCCAGG
>JGI24158J21664_10014078_pt1 | contig 10531 bp, 9 predicted proteins | sample Ectturendosymbi3_FD_21664 | JGI IMG/M metagenome (IMG submission 21664)
TGTTAAAAATGCCAATAATTCTGAATTATCCCATTCTTCCACACCAGGGGCCTATACTATAAATGCAAGGAGCAGACCCAATCAAACTGTTGGTGACTTGATCTTTTCCAGGTCGTGCGGTCAAAGGAAAACCACAAAAATAGTTTGATAAATGATTATGCACGTTTAATTGATTTTGTGAGCAGAACCTTAAGACTCTTCTATTTCAATTTGCTTGATTTAGCTGATTTTTGATGCATGGCTAGTTTCCGATTTCGTTTTTGTTGTTGTGGCAACGATGTGCATTACAAGGTTTTGTTCCAAAGGGGGGGCACTAGCGGATTAATCAAATGTTTCTCTAGGGTGGAGTCAAAAGCGGTAAAATCTGTTTTTTCCCACTCGAAACTAAGAAAACAAGCTTTTTTGCTAATATTTTCAAAGATTTGGTGGGACTGCCTCCCTTCCTACGCCCATGGTGGCAACCCTGAATGTGCACCATCGGTCTACGGAGTCTAAAATTTTTGACTGCGACTCCGCTCCGACTCCGAAACAATTTTAAATTTGAAAAAATGACTCCGGCTCCACTCCTATTTTCGAAATTCATTAAAACTCCGGCCGGACTCCACCACAGGTTTGTGCTAAGCCTCACACCTTTGCTTGCAATCTGTGCATCATTTCATGCTTCATCATTGACTTGCAGTTCAGGCGGATTGATCATAACAGCTCACACAAGTCCGTATCTGTTCTATTCCGTCAGTAGTTGCACATATGACAGCTACATGATAAAAAATGAACGTTTTCTTGCGTACTTTATGCGCATTCTCANTTCTTATGTAGTTNAGCGAGTTTCAAACTGTCAACCCTGTGTTTCCGCCACCTTAGCTGCAACCTTCTTTGCTCGACTGCTATTCAATGAAACACCCTGATGTCTCTGCACTTGTGAAATGCCTTGTCGTAGCATTGGGTGTGTTTTACACTCCTGTTTTAACGCATTGCCAGATATTTTTGCATTTATGAACTGCCCTGTCTTCGCATTGAGTGCTGTGTTTTCATTTTTGCTCCGATCTCCTAACTTGGAGCGCAGATAATTAGTTGTTCGTTGCAGTGACACAATGTACAACAAGTAAGGGCAGCGCGTGTAGAAAAATATGTATGTTGTGTCACCCAATTTCGCCCAAAGTGTGACATCACAAACCGCGTATATCCGGCAATAATAACCACCACTCGCCCCTGCTCAAAACTAGAATTTGGTAGGGGACATGCAATCAAGCAGTCGCCCCGAGCATCACCAGACCTCTGCACGCCACACTGCCGGATACGGATGTCCGAAAATTGGTTTCAAGATGGAACCGGATACGGATACCGTTATTCAATCTGGAACGCTTTAACTTTGAGAATTGAGGCTGTCAAAACAATTTTTGGTCACATTTGACATCTTGGAGAAACTTGCACTTTGCATCTTATCAGTTTTTTGTTCCATGCCTCCGAGTCATCGGAGTGGGGGATACGAATATCATGCTTTAAAAACAGGATAGGATTGGGTAGTAAAAATACAATATCCGATCAGCTCTGGCATCTATTAGCTTGGTCATAATGGTACAATTCAATCTTTGTAACCGAGATTTTGTTACGAATAACAAATTCTCAATAGAGCGAGTTTCCAGGCCAGTCTAACTCATTTAATTTGTGTTTCGTCAAAACCGTCGTCAAATTTTAGATGAAAGATAATTACATCACGTATTTTTATAAATTACATCACGTATTTTTTCAATTACATCACGTATTTATATAAATGCGTTATACCCTCAATTGGCATAAACGAACCTACTTCAGAAAAGGTGAAATATCCCCATAAAATTTTACTTTGTGGGTGCTTTACTGTCTCACTTAGTAGGCTGGACTTTGCTGCTCAGTGCTCAACCTTCCTGATGCTGACCTATCTGCTGTGCTTTCCTTGATCAAACATGACTTTCATCTGACAACAGCATTTTTTCCAGTCTTCTGCAGGCCAATATTTATGATTTTTGCCATTTCTAATCTTTTGTTTTTACTTTTTGAGTAAGAAGTTGCATTAAAGCGGTTGCTCAGTTTTCTGCCAACCACAAGTAGGTGGCGTCGCACTATACTTGAGCTTTCGTGAACTTCAACATGCATCAAATTCTTATGTGAATTTAACCTCGTCTCCTTTTCATGCCTTTTGCAGTTCGGAATGGCTGTTTGGGTGTAGTTTGAGTGTTCTTAAAGCGTTACAATCCGACGCCGCTTCCTAAGTGTGATATCTTTCAATAATCGGAAAAAACAGCGTAAAACCTGCACAGAAAAATGCACAAAACGTTACTACATGTAATGTGAAGCAGTTAATAGTGTGGAAGTATGCTATAAATAGCGATGAAAAATGCGATAAACCGAGTGGTGAGCTAACAAATCAGTGGGAACTAAAACGGGAAACAAAATGACAGACTCAACGAAGTCAAGTAAAGGATAAATTTCGCTCATGTCTCCTACGCAGCAACATGAATAGCAAAAAGAACAGCGTTTTATCTGTATTCTGATTACTATACAACCAAGCTATACTATACAAGTTTCGACGACCGTCTTAAAAGCTAGGGGCCCGGTATCGGTGTTCGTGCCCCTTGATAAAGTTTCTATCTGAGGCCCTGTGTAAAACCATAACGACAAAAGATTTGATGATATTACATGTCGTAAAGAACAAGTTGACAGACTTGGTTTGGACAGAATTGGTGATAATTGTGTTTTTGGTAGAGAGGACACACTGGGAAAAAGGGGTTTGGTTTTGTGAGTAGTTTGAGTATTTGGTCGGTTCGTAACGACACTTAAGCATACTTAAAGACACGTTTTTATCTTTATGTTTTTTTACTCAAATGTCGAAACGTTATACCACAACTTTGTTGTGTGCATTTCAACAACTGTTTTCAATTTGCAGAATTCAAGATGCATAATAGTCGAGAGCAATGTTCCTTCCAGCTTTTTTGGAACTGCGAGGAAAGCAATCCGTTTTTGGAACGGTAATACCAAAGCTTTCAATTCATGTTGGATTTTGGATTTAGATCCGCAACAGCGCTGTGGTAAAAAAAGTCGCTTAACTAGAGGTTTGTACTAGGGGGTTCTTAGCTCAAAGGGGCCCGCTGGATATTGTAAGAGATCACTGGCCAACACTTAAAAATTTTGAAAAATTATGGTGAAACCGGATATGGATGCATAAATTAAAACCCCAAGTAACGGGAAAATACACCGAAAAACGCAAGAAAGCAAAAACCTACTGAAAAATAAAAGAATAGTCCAACCTAAATATAAGCTAAGTCGGAGCACCGTTTTTGCAATTAGCTAGTCAGGGGGCGATCCGCTCTCTTTTCCCGTTAATTACACTATTGGTAGAAAGTGTTCACGGGGCATCGCTTGCTGTTAATGGCTAAACTGGTCATTTTTTAGAGAACACAGATTCAAGAACCGCTTGCCTTGGGAGCAATAGTTCCCTGAACCCAGGATATTTGCTGATCTTGGACGTACCACGAAAAATATCTAGCGCCGGCTCTGCGTGTTGGAAAATTGATGTGCGTGGAAATTACGTACCATGTAAAATTTAGAAACAAGCGTTTTTTTGTTTTGAATATGCTTTTACACGAGGAACAGAATTCACGTTCACATCCTTCAACCTGGATGTACGCAAGTTATTTTTTCAAGAGATATTGAATCATGCGGCAACAGAAAATTTGTGAAAGACGCAATAACTTACAGGAAAAGAAAGCTATTCCTTGCCAAAAATGCCCTTGCAGAAAATAAAATATTTTATGTTTAGTTTACTTGTTTATATGGCGTTTTTGTGGTGCCGCTTTTTAACCACGGTGGTCTTGTACCGCCAAAACTGAGTTTGTCTAGTGCCTGCGGTATCATTTGATTCAATTCGTTTATGTGTTCTGGTTCTGTTCCCTGCAGCTTGTCTACATACCGCGCGCCTATCAGAAGGCTTTCAGTACCAATTTACAAGGTCTTGGCTAAGGCCAAACCTATAGTCGAACTCCAGACCTACCAGCAACGAGGTGAACGCACTTATGTTATGTTTAATTAAACCACAAGTATCTACAGCAGCGCTTTTCAAACTTTTTTCGTCATGGCACACTAATAACTTCTGGATTTGGCCGCGGCACCTATTTCATGATGGGGAAAACATACTGTTACATGGACCAAAAATTGTATAAGCTTTTCGTCAAGGCATGAAACTTTCGTGGCACGCTTCAGTCTCTTTCGAGGCACACTAATGTGCCGCGGCACACAGTTTGGGACACCCTGATCTACAGCAACCAAACCAAGACAATTGAACCAAAAAATACAAAAACGCTGATTGTCAAAAGCATTTCATTTCTTATTCTAGTTCCGATCTGGCTTTTTGCCGATTCTTCTATTGTTCGACCATCTCTGTTTTTATGGGGAAAGGGGACGTGAGGAACTTCTAAATCCAGAAATCTGCATAGGGGTTCCCAACCTTCTGAAACGTTGAAAACAAGCAGTTTTTCCTTCGGTGCCTCCTGTAAAGATGGGTATGTTTGTCTCCATTTTGATTTGTTTGTTTCAATGAAACAAGCATCGATTCATTTTTGCTATGTTTACGCTTCGTATATTTTGAAACTATGTAAATCAGAAAAAGAACATTGACGTCATTACTAATGCAATACTTTATTGCACAGTTTTTTAATTTTAACTTCGAAGTATTTTATTCGTTCAAACAGAAAATTTCTAATTGCCCTACTACCGAAAAAACATGTCGGTATCAAACAGTCTTGTTACTATTGCATTATTGAAGTTTCGTCTGCAACTGTTGAGAAAAATATAGACAATCACTGCATGATGCTGATAAAAAATTGCGCATATTTTCGCCATAGCGCTAGTGAAATTTAGAAACGCACTTAAAGGAAACAAAATAAGAAACATTCAGCACAATACGACAATCTGAATTACTTGCCTTTTGAACGTATGAATTATGTGCCTTATAGATTGTTTTCAGCACATTTGGGCTGAGAATTTTTATCTGTGCAAAAGGCCAAGCGGGCATGTCGGCCATGAGTTTCACTGAAAAACAAACGAGAACAAAATGACATATTGGAACACTAAAGCACTTCTCCAACACGTTTTCAGTATCGCTAAAATTAATATCTGATTTCTAATCAGCGGTTGTTTGCCACATTTTTGACAGACATATTCGTCATGAGTTTCACTCCTTACATAAGTAGCCAAGTGACTTACCTTATCCTCCCAGTCAAACGTGTAGCAGGCAATGTTTTGCGGGTGCAAAGGATCCTTTTGCCTAAATTTCCACGAGAAACGATTATGCGACGTACGTTCTCCTTACAAATTTTCTGTAGTTGTTGGTACATTATATTTTCTTCGGTAATGTTATCAGATATATGAAAATTTACAATTTGGTTCTTGAAACTTGGTTCTGAATACCCCCACTGAAAACAAGTTGCTAGGCTGTGCAACAACACTGTCAGAAGCCCCCTCGTTCAGTTCTCTGGTCATCTCCCTCACAGTTCTGAATTTGACGTTCTATTCAAATATCAAATGTTGGTACCAGCAAGAATCCTAACACCTCGAGGTGAGGACGTATACTCAACATTCAAGAAACTGTACGGAAAAATGTGTTCATCCAATTCCAAATATTGTGCTTTTGTTAACAATAAAGACACAACACTTGTTAACAATAAAGACACAGCTCTTCTGTACATGTCTGGCATGGACTCTCCTAATATAAAGTATGCGACCGGCAGAAGACTTGATTGCCAGCAGTGCATAATCAATGAACACGTAAATTGTATGCCTTTTTGCCCAAACTGATAAGTGAGTCATTTACTGATCAAGTCTCGTACATACTGATATACGAAGTTCTACAAAGAGTTTGTTGATTTATACATGTTCAATGTGTCGTCTATGACATAACAAACTTTCATTAAACACTCAATAAAAGAAAATACAATTTCATTTTTTGAAAAATGTCTGAGCTATTTCGCCAAAAAGTTTCAGATTTTGCCCAAATGTTCCACGAATCAAAACCTTTGAGAGTGCGCCCCCCCCTCAGCAAACCCTGCTCGTCACCACTGCTCTTAGTTCCTTTTGGACAGGTTTCCGGTAATTAAACTCAACACTTGTTAACAAATTCTAAAAAAGTGCAAATCATTCAAATGACATAAATGTAAACAGCAACTTTTTTTGGAAGGCGCCCATACAGTTTCAAACTTTTACTTGAATAATGATAATTCTGTTTATATTTGGTTTCAGAGAAATGCCACAAGTGATAAATGCATATTTCTTTTTAATGTATATACATACTGCTGTTTCGAAAAAAATGATATCGCTGCCATCCATATAAGGTAAAGTTGCAAGTAAACCAAAACCCAAAAGAAGTGCTCAAACGACCAAGATGCTTCTTCAGACTCTCGTACCATTCGTCTTCATCTCTGGTCGTCAAAATTATCTGTTTGTTCATCAATAAAATTTGCATCATAACTCTATTTTCGACGGAATAAAAATAAAATCTATGGAGTTATCCATTTCTTTTCTAAGTCCTCAAATTTTCAATGGAGAAGTGTTTGAGTTGTTTATCTTGACAGTTTGCGATTGCTGCCTTTGCTGAACTACTTCGTATTTAAAAGGCAAACGCTTTTTTTTCTTGCCGTTGAAACAGGGATCAACTTCCCGAATTGTAATTACAAATGAGTGGGAATTGGGACATACATTACAGGTTGTGAAAACAGTGTGTAAAACAATGCACGATGTTGTGATATAAATTCACTCCATTCACATGAAAAAACAAATGCTACTCATAGTGCAGGATCTGTTAGGTTCACCTTTGAATCAGGAAAAGCTTTGTGCAAGTCTTCCCAAAAGTAAAAGCAAGGTGAGTCAGTAACTGCATCAATATCTTTCAGTTTCTCTGCTAGTTGATGTATATCTCCTTTTCCACTGAACATGCTGATCCATTCCTTGTAAAGATAATGTGCATTTTCAAGGTAGTCGTATGTGTTGTATCCCAGAATATCGAAGGCGGCGCGCATTGTTTTGGTGCCGGTCTTGGAATATCCGGAAAGGATCACTTTCATTTTTGAAGGTTGTTCGTTGTTACTTGCTAGTTCATAATGGTTTACCTCTTAACATACACTGAATATTTGTGGAAACGAAATGCCTGCACATAATATTGTCTGTAACTTTTCCAAAGTAAAAACAAAAACGCAAAAAATTGCTTAGGCAAATAAACAGAAATCCTAGAAAATATATGCAATACTTTAGGGTAATATCCATTCAAAATACCGCAGGCTAGCTAGATATTACTCCAATTTCAATATTGAATGAATGCTGAAAGGTGATGAGGACCAAGCAAGAGAGTAGTTTTTCTATTATTTATGCAATAGCGAAAGTTTATTTTTAGTTATTGTTTAGCTAAACCCCGTTAGGTATGTTTTTACTGTGTGGAAATATTAATAGAAGATGTCGGTAACTCTTCAGCTGACTGATTTTGTCACAAAACATGGAGATAATCAGACAAAAACGTATGCAAATCATAAACACGAAATCTTCAAAATAATTACATCTTTCAAAAGTTCCGACTTTACGCTAAATCACAGTACAGAACAGGTCAAACTCGTTTCGAAATTCATCATCATGCAGAAAGAGATGTCTCTGTGGTTCTGTTTAGTTTTCTGTATTATTCTGTGCTCACCATTGCAGTGTTCGTTTGCGTAATGTGCAGTGCAGACGTGTAACTGGGCAACGTGTCGCTCGAATGCATCTTTTATCTGAGGTCTCCTACATGATTATTAACTTGCGTATATAACTCAGTCTCTATATTTTCAACGCGTTTGTAACTTTTTGATTCAAAAATATATTGCTGCATTTGAGGTAGGAGTGAAAAACTCCGACCCAATCGTTACAACGGATCTGCCACTGGCAAAGTGCGCTAAGCACCTCCACAAGTTGAAAATACGAATTACGCAAAAAGCCAGAAAGACAAAAATTATGATGGCGATGATTTGACATACAACGCCGCGCAAACTGATAACAGTTGTAATGATAATGGCGATACTTGTGCAACAATCGCAATTTGTGCAACCTACAATTTGTGCTTCCATCAGTTCGCGTCGCGATGTCTTGGGTGCTGCGAACGATGCTTTAAATATGAAAGTTTTTACCTTACATGAAATTGACCCCATGTTGAACGCGAATGGTACACTGTTCGCAATTGCTCTAGAGTAGCTATGTCCAACCCAAATGGCTTGCTGGACCAAAAATAATGTCACTATCTCAACCAGGGCCAAACATTTTGTGACATATTAATGAGGGCCGCGCATTGAATGGCTTACTTTGACCTTAGCAAAGTAAACATCGCTTAAGAGAATGTACTGAAAGCGTTCGAATCATAACTTCATAACTGCAATGGTAGCAGGCATGATAAAATTGCGCTGAGGACCACCTGCATCAAAAATGTCAAATTCAAGATTATCAAAATAAGGACAGGTTGTCAGTATGTGGTTACTCCATTTACAGTGAAAACCTAGACTGGGCCGCAAAAAAACTTCGACTGGGCCGCATGCGCCCGCGGGCCGCGGTTGGATATAGCTGCTCTAGAAATTCAATGAACGACACGAGCAAGTTAGAAAATTTTGTACAACAAAAACGCTCATTTGTTTGAAAGCTGCTGAAGATAATACGCATGATACTCAAAATGAAATTGCACCGTGCAGAGATCACAAGACCGGAAAACCCCGCTGCAACATCAAGAAACATCTATTGCTCATCGAGATGCATCATCTTCTACTCAATGTTTCTGGTAAAATTTTGCCAAAGTAAAGCTCTACCAGTCTGGGTTGTGCAATGCGGTTTGAAACATTCATTCTCAAACGAGCTGCCGACTTCAATGTGTATCTGCATCAACGAATATGTGTGCAACACGCTCACTTCCTCACACGATTCGTTATACCCGGTTTTTCTCTCATATCTCGCTGAATTAATTGCATTTTTTGTGCGAGATAGCAGTTTAGGAGTTCGAGCTCATGAAAACCATATTACGATTTGCTCAGAGAATACAATCACGAACAAAACACAAATCTTTAAACGTGAGTTTTTAACTGCACATAAGAAGAACAGAACATGTTTCAACGACAGAACATGTTTGAAAAGATTCTGTCACCGCGTAGGTGCAGTAATGAAGCGGACACAAAAATGAAAGTCTGACATGGGATTGCAGAGGTTCATTCTTGGGTTTCGCTATGCGCCACGAAATCTACTGGGAGCCGGTGACTGGCTTATCAACGCTTACCTCGGTTAAAAAATCTTAGGCTAACTTTACAGGAATATGGCTAAACCACGTATACACAGGTTAATCAACGTTTTGGCTGGTACGCCGATTTACTGCATTGGTTTCTATGGCATAAAATTTTTTGAATGGAGGTTTGATAAGCTTCTTTGTTTTCATATTAAACGCAGTCGTTAGTACTCGAATGGTTGTAGTAGCTTACGAACTGGTCGAATTTCTTCACCAAATTCAGGCTGGGCCCAAACATTTGTTTCATCTGATTGTAGAAATATACCTTGTCAAGCCAGGCATGCGCTTATTTAGATTTTTATGCATTGGCCAAGACACAAATTAGTATTCAATTCAACCTCAGCATCTTGTATATAAATGTGCTTTTCATTCACTATTCAGAAAGTGGCTGATAAATGATCTTCACTATATTGCCTTTTTCTGTGCTATTGACTTTCCAATACAAATACATGTCTAAAGTTGAAATGTTAGGGCTGAAATCAAAATTTTCGCCGATAGTACCTCAAAGTTGCTTTGCACTAAATCTTTAACCTTCACTAATGAAAAGCACGCACTTTACTGATTTGGAGAAAGCTGCAACGGAAAAGTGTTCGGCGATTGTTAGCCGAACTTTTGCGCATATTTGTCAGAACCCGGGTTATATCCTGACAACTCAACGTGCCGATACAAAATCTTTCGATTTTTTCTCTGCATTTGCAATACAGTGGTGGCCAAAGCTTAAGACCAAACAGAGGAATTTATAATTTTTTGAAAGTTTAAGACCAAACAGAAAAATTTCATAATTTTTTTTATCCCGTAGCGTAATGAAAGTGCACAGTTGTTTCCGATCTATGATTTTCATAGATAGGCGTCATATTTATATATTATTATCCATTTTACATAAAAAATATCAACATTCAGTGCTTTGTATGTCTTCCTGTGGCCTCTAACATCGCCCTGATCCGTCTCGGCATGCTCTCGATGAGGTTTCGGCACAGATCTGTGGGCAAGTCGAGAACCCAGGATGACTTGATGGACTTAATAAGTGATGGAAGACTAGTTCGATGCTTCTCAGCAACTCAATTCTTCAGTTCTGTCCAGGAATTCTCAATTGGATTAAGGTCGGGGGTACTTCCCGGCTATTCCAACAATTTGATATTTTTCGTCTTGAGAAAGTCCGTGACGATTTTTGCCCGATGGCATGGCGCCCCGTCGTGCATAAATATTTCGCAATTATGCACT
>JGI24158J21664_10014079_pt1 | contig 10531 bp, 5 predicted proteins | sample Ectturendosymbi3_FD_21664 | JGI IMG/M metagenome (IMG submission 21664)
CGCCACGGTCTTTCGCCAATCCTATGTGACACAGCGCCCCTCTTTGTTTACACTGATCAGCTATTGTGCCATTGTGTTTTCATTTGCTCCAATGTTCGCTATTGGTTGGTTTACTGCATGCGATGGCTTTCATGGTGCTCCTGCTTGTTGGCTGAGTCATATGAAACAATAAAGCATTACCATTACCTAACCTACAATATATAAATTTTCTGTTACCTGCAATGCACACAATGAACAAGCATGGTTGCAATACCTTTGAGCAAAATGTTTGATGGGCTCAAGCAACGAGGAGACATTAGTGAAGTGACAGCAGTATACTGCTTGCTTTATATTGCAATAAACTTTTTTAAAAACTTGTATGAGTCTCTTTTATTGTTTGTTTGTGATACAAATGGTTGTCAAAGATTTCAAACCGAATTCAAGGAGGTTTCAAATTTATGTGGCAAAGTGTTAACTAGAACAAATGATGACACTTAATTGTTAACTAGAACAAATGATGACACTTAGGCCACAAAAAAACTGTTTCTTTTGACATTAGGAAGTGCAGCTGTCGATCTTTAGTGAACGCAAAGGACTTAAGCGAATCCAACGCATCAAGTTATTGACGCTAATATCTGGCAATTTTGCTTTGTGAGCAAATCCTCAGGGACCTGATGAGCGCGCATGATCGAAAAAACTAGTGCTCACCAAAATGAAATCCTGGTTCCAGTTAAATCCGAATGATAGCCAAGTTATCTTAACGCAACAGCTGGACCGGCCGAGTATAATTTTCGCTACTATCTGGAAATTCCGTGATAGTAAATCAATCGCAGTTCTTTTATCAAGACTGGTTTAAGGTTAACATGGCCTGTTTCGAAAAAGTGTGAAAGAAGTGCGGATTAAGTTTCCCAAGCTTTTCATTTTTCAGTGTTTGATCTTGGCAACGTTGTGAAAGGATGTTTTTCGGTTCTACCTAAAAATCAATCATGCATGAATTTGCCAATAAACTCTTACTTGTCACAAATTTTGCAAAGTATGTTCACCGCGATTCAATGAAAGTTTCCTAAAAATGACAATATTTGTTTTCAAAACCTCTACCAAGACTTATTTTAAATAACCGGTTTTTACACCTTTGTCTCCGATGGTGAGAAATTGCGATTGTGTACTGTTAGCTTAAAAGAATCAACTGTTGAAAGTTTCAAGCCCACTTTCGAATTTTTTTTGAGCAGGAAAGTGTTATGTCAGTTTCAAGTATCGGAAACATCTGACTGGGAATTAAAGTGGAAGCTCATTGCTGGGCTTCTGTTGCTGGAAGGTGACGTAAAGTGAAAGGTAGTGGCCGCATTCATAAATGTAATCTGCAACGGTGTAGTATAAGTTTACGGAACACCATTTGCTGTGGAAAAAAAGGAAGCAAAGTTTCGTCAGTGTTTGCAAAATTTTCAGCTAGTGACTGAAAAACACCATCCCTATATTTTCGGTTAAGAACAACGCCAAAAATCTCGACATTTTCAAAAACTTGCCAACTTCCAACAACCACGTATTTCACATTAAAAAGCAATCGTTAACATAAATTGTAAATAAATTGGGCGGTTCAGGAAAATGACCACCATGGGAACGGCTCTGGATTAAAAGATCTTGGAAACGTGGTAGCAGTTTATTTTGTGGTCCTTGTTATCATGCAATGGAAAGATTCTTCAACCAATGTCTCTCGAACTTAGAACCATGTCCGATGTCTCCTTTGCGCCATCCCTCTGTTTGAATTTGTTTGCAATTTTGTTGCATGGTGGCAACATCGTCTATCGGGAACTTTCAGAGCATTGCTTTGTCAGTCCACACAGGAGATCTTTATGAGATTTCCCAAAACACATCAAAGTCGACCTAAGCTGCTTAGCCTCAATTTCCAGAGTTTTGAGCCGGAAAATGCCTCAAAGGGAGTCTTGTAGCAAAAGAACAAAACTTTGCATAAAATTTGCCGGGAAAGTATTTCAGTGTTCAACAGAAGTTGGGAGATCGAATGTGAAACAGGCGTGTATCTAGAAAAATAATTTTTGGGGGGCGAGATTTGCCAATTCGAATAAAATGATTTGCTATACGCTTTCATAACAATTTTGGTTCAAGTTTTGACAACAACAGTCAAAACTTAAGGACAAGACCCTTAGCCCCCTCTGTTGTCTGCGTCTTTGCGTTGCAAGACGTGAAAATTTGATGTCTACAAACCTTGCAAAAGGAAAGTTAACACTATTGCTGTTCCCAAATTAACATGAAGATATAAGCAGTGTGTGTGGAAACATATTGCTGCGGATTGTAGCACGTAATGGATTGAGAGATGCTACTGCTGCAGCTGTTAAAAAATATTAAAATAAGGCAGAGATGCTGTTCAACGATTGAACACCGACTTAAATAACCCAACAGATCGGCAAAGTGAAGAAACGCTTACTTCTATGCTGAAGCAAAGTGGTTTAGCTTCTTTGTACAATGACAGAAACAAGACGCCATCTTAACCGAGAGACTATTCACTACTTTTACTGCAAACCACCACGTTTCGCAATGTACCGCTGATCGATGCAATTTGTAGGTGGCAAGGAAGGCGTTCATTTGATTTCACAGTTTGAGCATTGCTCAGATACAACACCAAACTTTTCGAGAAATATAAATTAATTTTTATCAAAGTAAGACGGAAACCCAGCTCAGGATTAAGATTTGCATTCACTTTAATGCTTTTCAATTCCGCCACAAGCGGTCTCAAAGTTTGGCTGATCTGCGAGGTTGTTAGGAAGCAAAGTAACACGAAGCTCCTTAACGATCTTGCTCAAATTAATTTTCTAGAATTAATGCATCACACACAGAGGTTTGTCGCGTTGCACATCTGTTGGCTTGTGCAGTAAACACCCGGTGTCCAAATCTTAACGAAAAGACATACGCTGGCTTCAATCTGCTGTGCATCAATTCGCACACGGCAGAAAGCGTGCAGTGGTCACGCATTTGATAGAACGGAATTCGCACAACCGACAAATTTGCCCGAAAGCGAAAAGGCTTATATTATAGAACCTGATTTTATGCTTGTATAAAATGTTTTCTCTTCAGACTTTCAAAAAGTCAATCTGGCCCTTTAAACAATTTGAAACAAATATGACAAGCAAATCGCATCTTTTAAGCACTGCCTCCAACCTCAATTTGACCTGGGCTTTCATCATTGTTAGATCACAAAGGCGTCGAGGGGATCGCACCGCGGCAGCTTACAATGGCAGATAAATTGTTACATCGATCAGGAAATGGCGGATCGGAGAGACAACACGCTAAATGGTACGCATTGTTCGCACCGCAGGAGGGCCGTCCTTTGGGAGGATGCTGAAACAACCGTGTAATAAATTGGCAAGGCCGATGAATGCGACAAGACTTCAAATACTCATTGATTTGTCGGACTAAGAAGCGCTTTGAAACAGGACGTGCACAATTGTCTGCGTTAGTTATGTCGTTGTAAACACGTTTAAACAATACTTTTCATTTGTGTGCAATCGAACAAAAACAAGAAGAGAAATCGAACAAAAACAAACAACGCAAACACCAGCGATTTTGATAAAATCATTTCTTTACGGTATCATAGACGTAATCATTCCAATTCCTAGTTTTGGCAGCAAAGCGGGACAATTATTTGCAAGATGTAGGTTTAAACTTATCTTCAATACGTTTACTTGCATCTCGGAGATTTCCTGACAACTAAGATCGCAACCAGCTGACATTTTTGTCGGCGTGGGGAAATGATTCTAACTTCTTGTTGTACTATTTTCGGGGGGGAAAATTGTAACTTGCTGTTGTGGGCAACAGTCAAACATGTTTTTTAAATTTTGGAGGGGACATTTGCCCGGTTGCCTCCCCTGGTTGCGGGTCTGTGACAGACAAACAGTGCTGTATGAGGAAAGATGTGAAAAGGAGTGGTATTTTCCACCGCATGGAAACCTATTGCAAAACTATTGTTTATTCCATGTAGATGTCTTTAATTTGAACAGAAAATAAGGACCATAAAAAAGAAGTTTTAAAGAGACTTTTCAGCCGCACGAAACAAAGCCAATAAATCCTGCAAACACACCAAGTTTGAAATGTTTTTTGCTGATATGTGAGGAACAACTTGTTTGCAAAGTGATTTTCGTTTGTTGGTAAACAACTTTCCATTAGATTATGCGAAAAACAATCTCAGACTCACGGACGATAAAAAAGCACTTACAAATGTCAAGCAAATAAACTAACAACTACATTGCATTCCATTGATTATTGGAAAACATAAATTCTTACGCTGCTTTGTGCACTCTTGGCTAGTATCGGAGAGACCATTCTCTGACATGAAACAAATAACTTGTGTGCGACCGCGACCCAATACCATGTACCACGGTGCGTCGCGTTTGCGAAAGATCCTAAACCACCAAGAAGAGGAAGTTCGTTTTCATCTTAACTAATTACACTTTTCAAAACGTTTGTTGGATTCAACAAACTCGTCTTTCCAATGGCATAAGTAGGTCAAACGTTTTTGCCCGATGGCCACATTAACATTTCCACAACAGTTTGAGGACCGGAAATCTTACGTTTTGCGATTGTTTTGTGATATGTTACAGTACATTCTGTCAAAGCAATGCATTTGTTTGTAAATATATTTTATTTTCATTATTGACAAACTGTCTCGGCGGCCGGATGAAATCACTTCCCTGTCCGGATTTGACCCGAGGGTCGTAGTTTGGAGACCCCTAGTGACAATACCACGAGGTTTTGATGAAAATACCGTTTTGGAAAATGCTAGCAAATCCTGCACCGTATTCATTAATAAGCTTAATTGTGTTCATTAAATAAGCAAAACGCAAACTGCAATTTCAGCAATTTATGCTATCAACCTTTTGCATTTTTCTCCTGTTCTTCACGATTTATGGCTACTTTTGTGAAATCCACTAAACATGGACAATATAAATTCTTATTTGAAAGATCAGAAGACAGGGGGCTTTTGGATTTCTATGCATTCGAACCCTTCTAATGAGACATGATGCATAGCAAAAGATCACAGAAAACAATTACTATCAAAATGAGGCGATTTCCCATTAAAATAAAAAAAGGTGCACGTAAGTGATTAAAGACGCCCACGTCTGCCAAAAGCGGTTTTCATTTTGGGGGTCGACTGAAAAAGTCATATATAAAGTCAAATGCCTTAAACTCTACTCTGTCACTCAGCAAGCTTTCCAACTGCTGTGAACAACCAATGATTGGTCGCTAGTTTTTCATCTGTCCCTCGTTTCGAATACACGTGTAGGCGACGATCTCGGATCCCGCGTAAGCTGCGTGATAAAGTAATTTCCCAGAGCGCAACGGAGATTAATCGCCGTTCCCAACGATGACAGTAAAAGCGATTGTTACGCGTCGCGAGCGCCGCGATCCAGGGAGCAATTGCAGGCTGGCGAAAATCGCGTTAGCGACAGTTCTACGCCACCTGCCGTTATATGTCATTATTCAGAGACGTAACGAAGACTGCCTTCGAAAAGAAATCACGCGAGTTGTTTGTGCGTTCCCGAGCGGCGGTGGGGTTCACGCAAAGTTCAGGCAACTTTCGCTGCTTAAAGATTTCATTTATTTTCGGCGGCAGCTATTGGAAGAGAAATTCTTGTGTCTAGCTGGAAGGGCTCACGACATCTGGCCATCGATCTTGTTTCAAAATATGACATATGAGTTAGGAAAATATTTTCAAAAATACTTCACGGCAAGCTATTTTGCAAAACAACTTAGCGATCGCGTTGCAANCAGTAGCTAAACACATAGGCGTAGCCAGGGGGGGCCGAAAGGGGCCATACCCCCAAAAAATTTTGGAAAATATAGTCATTTTGAGCTTTGAGAGGCGTTTTTTCAAACAAAATAGTGTTATTCGCCTAAAATCTAACATTTTAGCCCCCCAAATATTTTGCCCCCCAACAATTTTTGGGCTGGCTACGCCACTGGTTGAACACATGAATTTTGCAACCGGTTGTTCGCATTGTGAAAATAATCGAACTCTTTTTGAAATACGCTGTAAAGGTATTGACGGGCAAAGGGGTTAAGAGAAGTTTACAGTTCACTTCACAATGCGAAGTTACTGTTTATGCGTTGCAAAGATAAAAGATCCTGGAATGTTTTTTTTTTGGATAACTGTGGTTAGATTTGCAGGTTGAACTAAGCTAGTACTTCTCAAACTTTCATGAGCCGTGGCCCCTTGTAAGTTTAACTGGCGAATACTTAATATATCGTGACACTTGGGTTAGGCAATATCACGGCAAAACTACCTAAGGAAGGCCTCTGCTCGTGACCCCAGAGAACCACTCCGTGGACCCCAAAAGGGGGCGAGGGACCCTTTTGAGAAACCCTGAACTATGCTCATTGTTTTTAACATTATCTTGATCTGTTTGTAATTTACGCGTGCCTGCTTTGTATTTTTATTGTGAGATATTCCGTTGTTTTGCCGATAACGTCAAGACCAAAACGGTCTGATTAAATATCCTCATGTTGTGTTTTGCCCAATATATGGCACCCAGAAGCGTTGAGGAAAACAAAAGTAATACTGGGTTTGGATCTGAACCTGTTGCATTAACAGCTGAAAGTTGAGTCAGATGACAAAAGAGATAATTAACTATGTTCATACATTCGAGGTTCTTGAAACGATCGCTGTTTGTATTGATGTGCGGTGGAACCGAATTCTGTTTAAAAATAAACGTGACATTTAAAAGCTTTTCATGGAAAGCGCAAGTTGATTTTATTGTAGACGACGTGATTATGTCACTGGCGCAATCACATAGTGTATTCACAAACACAACTGAAAACGAAAAACGTTATCAATTCATTTATATTTGCAATGGTTGCTGTCAGTATACCTCAACTGACAGAATGCTTTTACATGCGCACAATACAATTTAAAAATAAAATAAAATTTGAATAGTAAAACCTGGAAACAGTTTTTGAGTAAACAATTACTTATAAGCGTGGAGTTTGAAGAACAAATAAAAAAATAAACAGATACAAGAGCTTGATCACTGCTAATGAGAAAGTTCATTTTAACAACTTATCTTCAAAAACTCAAAAGGGGGGAAAATTTTAGTATCGCCCATTGTGTAAGCGAATGAAACAATGTTAAGGAAGCTTACAACAAAAATCAACAAAATGTGGACAATATTACCACAACCAACCACAAAAGACGATCTGCAAAAATAGTTCCTGACAAATATCTGCTGTCATTTCAAAAACGTGAAGTGTCAAGCATGGTCTTTACTTGTTATGAATGCATTTTGTGATGGTGATCCGAAAACGTTTTTTTTCTGCCCGATTTCTATTCTTGCTTTTCCTCATCGTCGCTAGTCTTTGTTGGTTGAGAGCAGTGATTGTAAAGGCCCTCCGCCAGAAGCTGAAGGGCCAGAGCGTTGGGAACGCCACTGCTTTTCTTTACCTTGGCTCTTTTGTTTTGGAACCAAACTGCAAATGAAATTGCAATGATGCGAAAGTAAACTTTTTTACATAAAAGTATTTCTATACAAACAAAGTGGGGTTTTGGAAAAACGGGCCTTAAATCATAAAATTGACATACTGTTACATTTTTTATCATTGCTCATGTTCAAAAGTTTATGTCCAGAAAAAATTATAATTTGCACTGTGGGTTGCAATAAGGATTAAGGATTACAAAGAACTTTACTTTCTGCAAGCAAGAGCAAGCTTTAGTGATTAAGCTTTGACAAATGTGTTGGATGTTATATGACTTTCGACGTGGATTATATTTGCTGCATTCAGTGCACATGATTCCATGAAAAGCTTCATCAGCCAGTTAAATTGTCCTTTTGTTGAAGCAAAGTGGTCGAATAATGTCTCAACGGACTGACTGTACACGAAAGANACTTGCAGACAAATTGTGCACGGTTGTTCATTAGTAGCCAAAAACTCAAGAGATTCAACTTAAATCANATTTTTCAAACACCGCACAATCGNTTACATTTTACGAGTGATAAGCAGAGTTTCCTTGATTATATTTACTATTTGACGGATAGAGAAAAAATTTGAAAGACAAAATTCTGAAAAACTATACCTTTGATCTGAGTAACGGTCAGACCCAGTTCGTTTGCTAGCCTTACTCGTCTTTCCTCAGTCAAATACTGATTTATACCAAACTCCGCCTGAAAATTGGAAAATTGGTAAGAATAGAACTGACTATTGTCATTTTTCACTCAAACATCTTAAAGCTGTAAGAAAGTAGTGAAATAGAATTAACGAACGTTGGCTAAGGAAACTACATCATTTCTCATGCCAAACATCGCTTATTGTGCTTTTTTTTCAAACAAGAAATGCGGATTAACTTTCCCTAAAACTACACTGAAAATCATGCCACAAAGCTCATGATAGGAATGAAAAGTTTTAATTTCTATAGTCTGTCATCACGTGTACTTATCAAGTGCTTTAGAAATTGCATCATGAAATATTTGACATCAGGGTAGCGCTATTCTACGTGTGCATTAAACTGCTCTAAAGCAGGGGTCGGCAACCTTTTTCGCACTACGGACCGGTTTAAGATTAATTTGCGGACCCGACTCTCAATAAAATAACGCGCGGCTTATCTCGCACTCTAAAAAACATGATTACTCAAGCGTCACGAAAGTGCTTCCAAAATTGAAAACGAACTTCTAAAAAAGATTTTATGCGTTTTTGAAGAAAACTTGACGAAATTTTTGTTTTTTGGTATTTTCGAACGGAAAAATGCACTCATTATTGGAAAACAAATTTATGTTTTTGCACTAGCCTAACGGTGCAAACAGTCTTGAAACCGTGAAGACTAGCCGTAGGCCAACTGTGGGATTGTCCTCAGAGAGGCAAACACAGTGAATTTGTCATAAAAAAATGCAGTTTTTGGAGCAATTTGGGCTTTGTTTTGCACGGACCGATAACAAGGACCGGCACTGGGCCGCGACCCGGTGGTTGCCGACCACTGCTCTAAAGTGTATTTAACAATCCAGGACCCCAAGCTTAGAACCTGAATTCAAAAAGATGCTAAAACAATATAGAGACAAATCTAATAGGTTTCTCAAGCTTTGTCAACATAACAATGATATTAGCGTAGTAAAAATTAAATGCTTTATTTCTTTCACAGATCTACAAGTCAAAGTAGATTTTGCAAACAGATACATATTACCTGCAAACGTTGCAGTTGTTCCATGGTGAATGCCACCCTTGCACGCCTATCCTCTCGGTCGTTTTTCCACAACGCTCCGTGCTTTTCTTTACGCTTCACGCGACGAGTCCGAGGACCTGAATGCACAGCACTGCATGATGTATGGTCATGAATTGAATCGTAACATGCGCTTCAGTTTGCTGTATTAAAACCAATTTCTTTGCTTAGCTGCAAATGCATTTTAGCAGTGGGTATTTTAATTTTTCCGATGTCTGCTCTTTAAGGTATGTTATATTCGATTTTGAATGCATCTTTATTTTATCACTTCAGTTTAAATCAGTGAGTATCGACGTCATTTTATCAACGAATGTAGACCTGAAGTTGGAGCGAAGTGTGAAAAACATTAAGAGTCAAAATCAAAATGGCGGATGTTCTGCGAGCAAAGGCCCGACAGCTTCGGGAAATGCTGATCCACAGCCTGTGGACTGCTCGAGATGTGTAGTAAGCGTTAAACACAAATATTTAGTTTTGTGATTCTTTTGAAATGGGTAAGAGCTGTTGTTTTAAAAGTTAAAGCACGGTCGAAACACAAAATAGTTGCACGTGGCAGCTGTCAGAAGTATAATTTCTACTGCGCTTTTCTTCAAGAAAGCGTGATGAAATACTAACGTTTCTTAGCCTGACGCTAATGAAATCGCATTTGCGAAATACAAGGCATACCCAGAGGGGTCACCTCGTACTTTTCCACAAAGATATATGACTTGTGAGTGCGTTTGCCAACATTTTGCATCGCTGATTATAGTCCATACGGTAGAAAATGGGCTTATTGCTTAGGTAGGTATAAGTNTACACAGGAACCATTGTGCATAGGTAGGGGCCCAGCCAGGATTTTTCTAANGGGGGNGGGGGCTNAAGTTATGGAAGCAAAAGCTATGAAAAGGAAAAATTNCTTGTGATTAGAATAGCTAGGAAAGCACATATTTTGTGGATAAACAGTTGACCGTACTCACCACGAAAACTGGGGGTCCTTCCANCTAAACTGCCGTCTTGTTTCTTTGATATTCTTTCATGACCACCGTAAAACTCGAACACCTTGATTACATCTCTCAGTCGAGTTTTGTTTTGATCTATGACTTTTTTTCTACTGTCGGAATGCATATTTCTCACGTCCACGTGTCCTTCATTTTTGCAAAGTTTAAGAAACGCATCAAATTCTATGCGCAAAACTGTTGGTATTGACGCGTTTGATGAGACTTTAATCTTCTTTTGCCTTTTTCCAATTTTTGTGAGCTGATTTTCCCAACATGCCAAGGGTCTTAGCGCTGCAACTGACAACATCAGATGCAAACGCAACACACATTTGCAAAATGACCCTTTATGGATTTCACTATAGGCTAA
>JGI24158J21664_10014080_pt1 | contig 10531 bp, 3 predicted proteins | sample Ectturendosymbi3_FD_21664 | JGI IMG/M metagenome (IMG submission 21664)
TACAGACAATGCACAACACAAGAATTGTCCTTCCAGTGGCATCGACGATCGCCCAGGCAGAGATTTGTTTAGGGTGTTGAAGAGATCGCCCATTTCTCAACCGCACACACTTGGTCTACGACGAGATTATTCCGATGGGAAGGCAGTAGGCAACACGACCGGACTCCGACGAAGATTGCATCCGCACTTGGAGAGTTTCCCTGCTACAGTCATTATGCCGAGCGCTTGGCCAGACTGAAGCAAGTTCCAATTTTTAAGGTCTTGGCAAAGAAGAAAACCTGTGATAACTCATTCTAAAAAGGATTTCTACCATGACATGACAAAAGGGTGAACCCGAACAGCTCATTTAAGATAAGCTTGGAATATTGGTCATGTGATGAACACGAGACTCACGACTCTCACAAGATGAAGAAAAGAAACCAAAAATTTGCTGAATAAATTACCGCGAATTTTTACATGAATTCAGTCTTCTTGACTCGGTATTAACAAGGTGAACTGCACAGTCACTTGTGACTCGTTATTAAAAAGGTAAAGTAGTTAACCAGGAACAAGATAAACTGCATTGTCACGTATGACACGGTATTGTAAAAGCAAAGTAGTTAAACACGAATAAAAGAAACCCCAAAAATACCTTTGTGTGGTACTCTCTGACACTCAGATTGATGCATTTCAGAGATAGTCTCTCGCGGTAGAATTTCTGCGCAATATTTGCTATGACACTTGCATTGATGCGGGCAAGAGATACTTTTTTTAAGGGCGGTTACCCCGTCTGTAGAATGGCAAATACTGTCCTTGACCATAGCTTTCTCGAATCTACGTTAAACTGCAAAGCTATCTAAAGTGCCACTATTTCTGTGATATTAAAACTACCACAGAAATTTGGATGTTACACATACAGTATATTTTTTTGTTTTCAGTAGATTTTTTTGTTTTTTGGGATGCTTTCGTTTTTTAGCTAAAATAGACATCCACGACATCAGGATTCACTACCATTTATGACTTTTTCTCTGAGTGTTGGCAGTGGCTGCACTACGGTGGCCAGTGGACCCCCTTCAGCTAAGTTTTTTCCTCCCCGACTCAAACCTCTAGTTACGTCACTGATATAGGCTCGGGGCAAAAGGGCAGGGTTTCGCTGTTGTGGTTGATTTTAAACTCACGTTTAGCTTCGTTGCTGTTGAGATGAAAGACTGCCAACACTGCTTTGTGATAGTGTACTGAGCTTTAACGTCCCGGTCTGGAGCTATTCACCCACGTTTTCCATGTCTTTGCTTACCACACCTTCCACTGTTTATCAATCTCCATCAGCATTCGTGATTGCTAGGTCGTTGACGTACAGTATAAATACTTTTCGGAGACGGTGGTTGACAAGTCAGAGGTGTAGATGTTGAAGATAAAGGGTTGGGTGGACGGATCCCTAATCTGTTTGCCGTTAGCGGTGATAAGGGTGAAGCTACGATTACCAACCAGCTCCATGATCAACCGGACCATACCGGACCGTAGGTCGGACCGGACAGTAGGTAGTGTGAAATTTTCGCAACTATTATTTGTTATCATTGTTGGGGAGGAATTGACAGTGTTTGGGTTTGTAAGGGAGGAATGTGAAAAAAACGTTGAGAACCACTGGTATAGATATTCGAAGCTCACTATATGGTGATGCACAGGTCATGTCATCTTCCACATTAAGTCTGCTTCCTGATTTCGCTTTCATAGCAACATAAGCCGCCTGTCTGCCTCAAAATGTCTGCAGTAGCTTTCATATTGTGCACAACGTTGTAGGCTACGTTGAAGTTTTCGTGTTGCAACAATCGGTGAACCATAAGCACAAAAAAGGGCGCATTACAGTATGTCATTTGTAGCACATGAGCTACCAACGTTTACGCTAAAGGGTTCAACTTGCAAAATATACTCGGTTTCAATAATATCTGGCCGTGAATCGTCAAAAATTAATCCATGGCCTACAGGTTGAGAAACCCTGGAGTAAACCAATAAAGCCGAGTGGTGCGGCTTTCCGGAGACTAAAACGCCACCAGGGAAGAAATTGACGAAATATGCCGGGTCCATATCTGCATATAAGTATGGTTTTGAAAATTTATCTAGGGTTTCTGTACACAACTTGTTGAAGTACTCGGTAAACATCAGTGTGTACATTCTTTTCAAATAGATGAGTTCGTCAGTGCTCCCCAATGCAACGAAGTAAAACTCTGTTGTTTTGAACTGAGAAAGCAACAGTTTCTGGAATGCCAGTCTTGGCCTACTTTTGTTTGAAAAATGGATTGTCCAGAAAATTTCATAATAAAACGGTTCCGCGGCATAAACTATAGTATCACGTTTTTCATGGCTTGTTAAAGTGAAGCATAGCAAGTCATGAAAACAACTTTAGTAAAGTTCGGAATATGGACGTGAAATAACAAAACTAGAAAATTGGGGAATAGGTTTGCACATTCAGCTCGATATGCACTTTTGTTCGTGGTTGTGCATTTGTATTAACACACTACTAATCTCAGTTACATCGCAATGGTGAAAAGAAATTATTTGATCTATTCGACAATTAGTAACAATCAGCAGTTTTTGACAAAGCTGATAGGAAACGTGAATATTCTGATCACCTCAATCATTTGGTTTCGAAAACTGCAACATGTTTATTGTTTATCGAACCAATTTTCAGAATGGCGGTAGAAGCAAAAGTTATCCGGTGCTAAGTTCGCAACTTTGTAATTTCATGGTGAAATTCCTTGACTTTTTAGAGCTTTTTATATACTTTGAAGCATTTCATCCATTCTGAATTTTGCACACTCACAAAAAAAACTTTTGTGCTCATTAGTTTGCTAGGCTTGCCACAATACATACGCAGCGATTTGAGGTGAAAATTTGCATTAATGATTTTCTTGGTGGAATTGGTCGGCATTTAAAATCCTTAATTTGAAGCGGGCATAAGAATCAAAACAAAATAAGAGAGCACTGCAGTCAGCACCGGTCAAAGAAATTGCTCCCCTCAAAAAACGAGAAAAATGTCCGGGAATATAGAATTTTGTAAACTTCTGCTATAATTTATCCAGGTGGCTTGCCAAAGTAAATGTGATCCTTGGGAAAAGCCGCTTTTGGAAGGCCAAGGGCACTGTGTGAACTGTGGAGATACATAGGGTCCAGAAGTGCAAGTTATAAAGTGTACGTTTATGGAAGACATTAAAAAAATGTTTCAGATGTTTCGAATTTTTTCGTAATTTCTAAACGAAGAACAATATCGGCCATTCGCTTTCTCGGGACTACCATAACACTCGGCACATCATCTCGTCACAGTTGTTTGTATAGGAACATCTTCGTTATTTCTAAAGTTTACCACAACTCTCTTGCAAAGATTTCAAGCCTTTTTGACTCTCATACTTTAGACGCTTCCATCGTAACTTTGGGTGCCTTCAATAAACTCGACCCCACGACATCACGCCCCCCTAATCCCCAATCGAACATCTTTCATCTACTACCATTGCTGCATTTGTTTCGCCATGATGAAAATGATTAGTGTTTAGCGTCCTATTGGTAACATCGTGCTCCTTTAGTCTTGAGGTACGGGGTAATCGCAAAATTATCCGACTGCCGTAACTTCTGACTTTCATAATTATTTTTAATTTCAAGATTCCTTACTTGGTTCAACCCAAGTAACAATTGTGAATTCATGCGACTAAGGCTTTGTGATGAAACGTTGCTATCAAGGACTAGCAATCGTTACGACGAATAAAACATTTTATGAAAATGCCCCAAACTCATGCGAAATAAGACAGTATTGAGCAAGCAAAAGTTTCAAACATTGGTCATTTTCTTTGAAAGCAGCATGGACCGTAGCTTTGTAATGTAGTCTTTTAGATATTGCAGTTTCATTTCAAAGTGCTTAGAAGATAATTGAGGGGTGTCCTTCACGGTCGCTCGAACTCTGAAACTTTTGAAACAAGCGCAGAAACTCCCATCCTGCTAATAATGCGCAAAATGTAAGGAGCAAGGGTCAGCCACATAAAACTCTAGGTTTTCTCAACCTGCCTATGCTAGTTAGATTAGCTGAATCAGACATAGTTAAAAAAAAGCGCGCTCAAGCAGCTCGGTGGACACAAACGGTCGTGCCTGAGTGATCTGTCGGATTCCCAATTCAATGCGAATCCGACAACAGTGTAGTGGAAAGAGAGTAACAGATAATCATCAAATAAAATTATAGATTCCGTTCCTGTAGAAAGGAAAATAACTTTAGTTACTGCCATTCCTGCAGGAAATATGAAGGAAACGAAAAGCAGCTTTATCTTTCAGAAAAGCCTGAAGCCATCAACCTCAAGGTGCGTTAATACAAATTCAAATTAAATATAACAACCTGCTGCGTTCTCCTGTCGCGGTTTTACGAGTCTATAGAAAATCAATACAAATTGTACTTTGTTTCGGTTAAAGATTCTGTGGTAATTGTTATTAGATCTTTTCTGCATCACACTCCGTAGAAAAAAAACAATTCCTTTGCGAAACTACAAAGAAACTTTAAACCAGATCATTTTGCATGAATTGCAGCTTGGGGATTCAGTCAAAATACGACTGAAGAAAAGGCAATTCAAGCAATTTCGAGTGGGTTCCTGGAATGAAGCCATTGTGCAGGTGCCCGATGCAATATGACTGTTGTGTCTCTTGTACCTGGCTCAACAGTGAGTTATCTAAAAGTTAAGTGTACGGGTGCCTATTCGTATTTTGCCACATGTAGAATTTCTTCGGAACGTACTGTACTTCATGATTTTTGCAAACGTAAAGCACATCCTGAACCAACCAAACAACACGCAAACATCTCCGTGACTGTGTTGAAAACCTATTTGTACGCATATTATGAAGAGGATTCACGGGAAGCATTTCACTGCACACTGACATGATGAAAGAGTGTGCAAATGAATGGGAACAATAATAAATGGTTACCATATGAAAGAAGCCTACATTGCCTCCACTCGTTGCTGAGTCTATGTCAGTAGCTCAAGAATTACCTTAGGTTTTACGAGAATCAAAGGCTTCAAGTTTTTCGAGCTTTCGAGGAACCTGCCTACCGTGCTCTGCTTTCAGGGTTATGTGAAGATTCTGAATGCACATATCAACATTCCAATAATTATTCGTCAAAAAGGAGACGCAGTGGATTCAATCAGACACGTAAAACCGCGGTTTTCGGGATTTCGGATGCGTAAATTACGCGCAATCTATTTCCTATTAAATATATTTGTTTATTCGTCTATGTCGCCTTTGTGGAGATTTATTGTCAAGGTTTAACTATGCAAGTTGTCATCAGATCACCCGAGGTACAATTTCAAATCTGAGAGTCGATTAAAATATACTTTTTTATCTGAGAGTTTCTAAAACTTGAAGATGTGGCACTTGAAGTTTCAGAACAGCCAGGTTTGAAATATCATTATATTTTCTTTTAGGATTTTGACACGGTTGGAACAGTTGTTGCATTTTGGGAAGATGGAGAAAGAGAAGCAGTTGTACATTTCTATAGAACCGGAAAGAGGTATTTTGACTTAAGACGTATGACGCTTTTAAAAATCAGATACATGGAGAACTTTTGAAATTCTTTGCCAAGTTAGTTTTATTTTCATGGCAAAGAATGCACGAATTGGGACTTTCACCACCACGTCCACAGTGAAAAACTTTTTTCACTTTTTGACGTCAAAAAAGGAATGTACTTTAATACTGCACAGGTAATTCGGCTATTATCTTAATAACAAAGAGAGACAGTAAACTGAGCAAACTAACAGAAGAGAGGATTATTGTCATTTGCCTAAGCCTACCAGATCAGGACTGGAAAATTGTTATTCTAAAATACGAAGATTACAACGGTAACACGGTCAAACAACTGCAGCAGTTTGAAAAAATGGATGTGCGGCGTAAATGGATGCAACACTTACCCAAAACCAGAAAAGATTGTAACGAGTTAGTTGCTGAGCTCCATGCTTTGGTGCAGTTCATGATGAACTGCTGCAATAAACAACTGGAATAAAATGGTAGAACAACTCATACTGCAAAGTCAATGGTTCATCAGCAATTTTTTTCAATGCAGTAAACCGGCTTACCCACTTTAGATGACACATAAGCAGGGCCCAAGACTAGCTCTCAGAAAGGGACCCAGAAACATCGACACTACGAAAGGTAGATATGGGACCAGGTCGATAAAAGAATTACTTTGTTGCATATTTCAATTTATGAACTGAATTCAAAACGATACAAAAACTAAGCGCAAAAGTCTCAAAGAGCGCCCAACGGCATCTTTGAAAATGGAGGTGCCCACTGGGCACTGCCCAAGGTAGGGTTGCCAGATGCGTTTTGTAAAAATACCGGCCATTTTGATTTGTCAACAGTGCCAGAACTAAGCTGTGTCGTAATTCGTAAGCGGCTCAGGGAAAACAGAGCGACAATCAGTATTGTTAAGACACAATTAATAATTTGCCTGTAATTTGGCTGGCTCATTACATTTCTCTGTGTGCGTGACGCAAAAATCGCACCAAGGATTGCATCAATAGCAGCAAATAAACTTCGCTGGAAGAACTGTCCTGACAAGATTCACTACTGGAGTCATTATAATTTGTGAAATTCGGCGTTAGCTCTTTCGTAGTTGTGGCAAATAATTTATTCTCAAAATACCGGTTTCATGCACTAATTTTCAAAATACCGGCCTTTTACCAGCCTTTGCTAAATTAGCAGTAAAATACCGGCCAGGCCGGTGAAATACCGGCCATTTGGCAACCCTAGCCCAAGGCTACCGCGTTTTTTCAGAGATTCGATGTTGAAGTAACTAGTCTCCACAAAAGCTACAATCGTTCAGCACAATTTATAAAATCGAAAATCGATTTCACGTAATACCACCAGTCCTCAGTCTTGAAATTTTATTCAAATTGAATCTATTTTATCTCCCTTCTTACGACGCATGAAGCTTTTTGTTTACCGATGTTGTGCCTCTCTTCCGTCTGCTCATGTTTCTTCCTTCAGCGTTTCACCCGTAACCAATTGCTTGCAGTTTTCAGAGCTGAGGCTGCGTGGAGTTACGTCAGATCGATCAACAACTGCTAATTGATTCGATTGCGTCACCTTTACGGAGAGTAGTGACTAGGCAACAACCCGATTTTAAAATAAATCAAAACCTAGTTGTTATGGCGTTTGGTGAAGACCACATGCATACATATTTCTAAATTGTATTGTATTGCTTGCTGCAAAAACCGGGTGCAAAGCAATAAAAAACAAACGCTATTTGTGAACACTTGAAAGTATTTCCCTAGCTTGCACAAAACAGTCCGCAAATAACATCTATAGGTGGCTTATTACCCTTTGTGGTCCTTCATTGTTCCCTGCATCGGTCTCAGCAAGCCCGCATCATTGTGACTGTCGCATCTTATTGGTTCAGTGTGTTCTTTGATCGTCCCTAACTTTTGATGCACTAACGTTAGAACAAAATTTAAAATATGCTAGTTGCTCTATTTTTTGCAAGCTTTCTAAAATCGTGCAAATTTTTCGCGTTTTCGGTTCGTATCATGAGGTGCCGAAGCAAAAGTAGACCACACTTACAAATTTACTGTACCTTTCTAATCATCAAATTTTTTAAAACGGAAGGTACAAAACAACATGTTTTTTTTGGTAAGCCAACCGTTTTCACTGAACTAACATTACGAACACGTCTGCATAGCAGAAAAAAAAGTTGAACACAACTGCAAACATAACGACAGTATAGCAAGACAGAGGCAGCGTATGTTATGCTTTTTCAGCGTTTTGCAACATATGCAGAGGTGGGCAACCGCTACTTTATAAATGGCGTCGCTACCGCTCTTTGTTAAATTTAATAGCGGCGCTACCGCAGCCGTTCCTGAATAAAAATAGTAGCGAACTATCGCTACCGCTATTCGATACCGCTCCTTATGCTGAACTTAAAAAAGTGTTGGTCTTGTTTTACAGACGTAAGATCAATTTTGAAAAACCTAACCTTGAAATGTTTTTTTGTAAGAAGTTGTTAATGAAAAAACGTGATCTGAACAAAATAGTCATTGAACAGTTAGGATATAGGAAATATTATTTTGCAGTACATGCACATACAATTGAAACACAGACTGCAGAAACGCCTGTTTAGAGTGCATTTAGCTTTGTGAATCGATTGTTGTAGGCTAGCATTCGCCTTTATCAATGTAAGTTTTGTGCTGTGTGAAAAGTACTCAAGAAAATGATCAAGCAATAAAAGATCAAAACTGTTTGTCGCAGAGTTTAATGCGCGTGTAAATTGAATTAGGCCCGTAACCAGGGTGGGGAACAAAGCGGGCAACCAAAGCCTCCCACGAAATTTTTATGCATTATTTTAGATTTTCAAAAAAATGTTATGCTGATCTATGTTTCATGTGAAACCACTGAAGAAATTACCGACAACTTGTATTTTAAACTGAGGTCATTGTTTCTGCATGGTTCAATGTATTCGCGATAGTAGTTTTGTGTAGAACGTAGTTTATATAGCCTGGTGCAAGGAATGGTTATTTAGATATTCGAGAGCGAATTGACCAAACACCGTTTCCTTAACATTCCAGCTTTTGAAAGTGCAGTCTAAGTGTTGAATGTTTTAATTTCAAAGGTGTGCAATGCGCATTAAGCAGCCGGCATCAGCTCCAAAAAAATAAATCTAACATTAACAATTGAAACCTCTCGAGTTACTGTGAAAGCTTTCGAGGAATCTGCTGACGGGTCTGCTTTTATCTTTTTGCGATGATTTAAACTTGCACATATCTGCAGGCCGGTTCAAGTTACGGGTCCCCACAAAGGTGACAAGCAAGTGAATCAATCAAGTTAAATATTTTTATAGAACATCGATTTCACGTACCACTACGCATCCACTACAGTACTGAAATCTTCTTATAAAATATCCTATCATAAATTTCTTTCATTCCATTATGAAATTAAGTTTCCCTGTCAGTACATTCAATGCCCATACGTACGTTTTCGCAATATCTGAAAAACTTTTGCATGAAAATATGCAAAAAAAGGCTAAGAACCACACAGAATTTATTTAACAACTGAGGAAAATCAAGCGAAGCGGTCAGAAAACAGTTCTTTTTCTAATGCGAAGTTGTAGCAGCCAAAGTTTGGTGTTACGTTCGGACAACGATCACATGCAAAAATCGACATCATGTGCTTTGCGGTTTAGCACATGGAGGTGAATAAAATTTTAGCAAGATCGTGATGATACAAGAAATCAACCACTTGACGTTGTGTGGCTGTGTCAGGTAAGAATGTTAATCAAAGAAATTTTTTTCAACACCAACTTTGCTTGTTTAGCCCAGGCGATGGCCACTTGCAAATAAATGGTATCCTGTAATTTTGACTTAACACATTGAGGCAAATAAATTTCAGCGAAATTGCAATGACAAAAAAAGCCCAACTACCTGACGTATGGTAGGGCTATGTCAGGTTTAAACGTAAATGAACGAAAACTTTCTTCAGTGTTAACTCTGCGTGTAGAGTCAAAAGAACGAAAATGTGAGATTTGTTGATTTAAATTATGCTCAAGCAAACTCACGACAACAAGTTTGACGTGAAGTGATTTATCCTTCATCTCCAAGGTAACACTTTCCGGTAGATCTCCCAGAACGTTTGGTTTTCAAAACGGGGCGGTAGGAGATTGAGCGGACGCGCTGTAGCATGCTCGGAAACCCAAACCTTCAAGTGACCGGGCATTGTGATTTGGCAACGTCCACAGATTATGCGAACTTTATCAGCAGTTATCACTGACGTTGAAAACTAAAAAATTAGTGTGAAGCAATAAGCATAGCGATTGCACGCACAACGCGAGATTTACAGTAGAAAAAGTTTTGGTGTTTGGCAAAGTAGCCTTATTTGATTTTTGCTGAACACCAGAACTTTGAATGAGTAGCAGAAAACAAAAGTAATGCGCTTTCGGCGCCTCGGTTAGTGAAAGTGTAAAGTTCTTCAACGAAAATAGTTTTATATAGGAGACAGATTTTTAGTGAGTAGAAAAAATTACTGATTTGGAGTAGCCTACTAGGGAATATCTCAAAATTAAGTCCGATGTCCGATGCAGTATTCCTTTTACAACACAAAGTAACCCAGATGCTTCGAAATGTTTCAAGTGAAGAAAGAAGGGAGTAAACAAAATATGTTGGTTAGTGATTTCGGGAAAATGTTTGCAAGGCAATTATCAAAAGTACAACTTCATTGGCGAAGATTGCAAAGCAAAATGCGCAAAAACTAGAAAGTTGGTGCACAACGTTAAAAGCATGACAACTTCAACATTTGAATGTAACTTTGTTCTGCGCATTGGATTCATTGTGAAAGCTTACTGCTCGATGTCCAGTGTTGGTTGGTTTGATACACTGCAATTAACATGACGAGATGTTGCGGTACAAAAAATAACCGCAAACATTTAGTAGGTTTGCTTACAAGCAGCGCAACCCATGGAATACAAAGAAGCTTTGCTTTCTACGCGCGTTAATGCTAAGCCGTAAAAAAATTTGCATTTTCAACTTGGTCGGTTTTGAAG
>JGI24158J21664_10014081_pt1 | contig 10530 bp, 6 predicted proteins | sample Ectturendosymbi3_FD_21664 | JGI IMG/M metagenome (IMG submission 21664)
GTGGTGGTGGTCTCAGTGTTAGTGCCATTTTTTGCTTAAAGTTTCAAAGAGGATCACGTCAAGTCTGACCATTCCAACTGTTCTCACCAGGCGCAGCTCACCGCCTCTCAGCGCCTTCAGGTGCACAAAGAGAATGCTCTCACAGAAAGAGTGCGTTGAAAGCGAAGTGCTCGCTAAGGAGAATGGGCACCGTCTTGTAAAGTGAATAACGCTGTCATAGAAAAAGCGCATCGAAAGGAAATGGTCGGTTAGGCGTTCTTGCCCGAAAATATGAACTTGTATGAACAAAATCTTGGTTTGACACATACGCACCAGACATCGATTGCTTGTCAATTTCCTATTTGCGGATATGGTCACGTAGGTTACAAGACTTTTTAAAATTCATTTTCACTTTAGTGATACGGAATTCAGAGAGAAGCAAAAATATGTGCTACTAAGCGTTGCTAGGTGCGTCACCAAGATGAAGCGATAGGCGCCGTTCCAGTTAAAAGTTTTGGTAACACAAATCTTCATGACGCCAATACTTTAAAAATGATTACAAACGATTGAGTAAAATATCTGTATCTAACAACGTTTGTGCTGAATGTGATTCATTTTTGTGAACGATGTAAATACAATTTCATAATTTCCTTCTGAATGGATTCTTTTGGCATGACGTATCAAAAAATTAGCATCTATTAGAACTTTCTTCAAAGCTAGGTCGTGATTATATCTGTTATAGCAGTTTCTAAAACGTTAGCAGCTTTATGCAAAAGTGGTTGCCAGATTGATTGATTGTTTTGTATGACTCAGCTAATAAACAGAAACAACGAAATGAGCCCTCATGCAAAAAGGAGACCAATGTCGGTGAACATTAGAATAAATGAAAACACAATGGCAATATAACTGCTCAATGTAAACAGAGAGTGTCACTGCGTCACATGGGATTGGTGAAGGACAATGGCGGTCATCTATACTAAAGTGACTACATTCTAGCCAACCAACCTCGTTATCACTATTTGACAAGTGTTGAAAAACAACAGTTGGAACTAAAATTGGTCAAAAGTATGTTTAAACAAGGTACAAAAATAAAAAAGTGAAAAAAATAAAAAAACAATTGATGAGGTACAAAAGAGAAACAAACAAAGCTATTGAGTGTAATTTTATGCGGAAAATGGGATGTGCAGTGTGCACAGGAAAGAACAAGAAACAAAAAAGAAAAGATACGCAAAAAAAAGAAAATTGCATTGTACAGCACAGTTTACTGAAAATCTCAGCGTGTTGTTCTTGAGAAGTGAAATGTTGCTAAAATACACAATCATGTTTCTTTTTCATGTAAGAGGTGTTTCTTGTCAGTTTCCATTTGAAGGTAAAAGTGGCTGAAGACCAGAGCCGGATTAAAGGGTAGGGGGCCCGGGGCAATTTTTACTGGAGGGACCCTATGACGTAATTAATGACGTCATCGTTTGTAAAAGTTATGTTTTCGCTGATTCGCATGGTTCCCGTTTGTTTTTTTCCGGTATTTGGGAATATCCTCACTCAAATGCACATACAGTTAGCTGCGAGAAGTAAATACTAGAGTGTATTTTTACTAAGAAAAAATATTTTACAGGCTAGAGAGTGACTCGGCAAGAAACAACATTCACCTGAACAATAAGCAGAAACCAGAGATTACAGACAAAAACACCGGAAAAATAACATGTCAATATGGTCAGCCGGGCTGAGTGAGAAAGTTGTTTCCAAGCTAATGTCTTGATTTTCACTTTCATTTTCAGGTGCTGTGGTTAACGCCACTGCTTTGAAGTTGCTGCTTGAAAGTTTTGCTAGAAAAAGCGATCGAGTCGCAGGGTTTTAGCTAACACTGCCAGATTATTGCGCTTTTTCTACTTAGAAGCTCTGTGCTTTTCATAGCTGCTGATGGCATTATAGATTTCTGCATCGCTCAAGCTAAACACTGCAATCTCGTTTTCTGTCCTTTCGTTCTACGAATCGACTGATTAAAACCTTTTCTGACGGACCACGCAGTAACATATGGTGTAACTGTAATTACTTGAATAGCTTCATATGTTTGTGATGTAACACAACGACAGTAACCATCCGACGAAAAGTGCGTTTCCACCACACATTACCCTTTATGACGAAACAAAGGTGCAGTTCGGCTGCCGCTACCTCTGCACCAGAAGTTCGGGATCATTGATACCAGTGTTGCCTCTTCTGATATTTAAACATGACATCAGATGTGATATTCTCAAATAAATTTGTGATGTCTGATTTTAGGACGAAAATAAGTTAGATTCATGATTTTTAAGTTCCTTTCATAAATTTCTCACCCTAATGTGTGTTTGGTTATCGTTTCAAACCAAAGAAGCTCTCTTCGCTGCGTTGAGGCTAACATTTTACGTAAATTATAAACGACTTCTCCATTTAATGGCGGATATTTCGCACTGTTTCGGATTCAACGGCGGTAATCGCGCTTTGTTAGGTTTGTTAATAGAAGCAGTTGTCTTGTATGAAACTGTAGCTAAAAATTTGATGTTATCTGATGTTGAAAGAGGCAGCAATCTTATGTTAACGAGACTGACCCCAGTGGCAATATTGACTGATACTAAACAGCAGTCAGCAACCATTAGCTTTAGCACGCAAATAGTAACGTTTTCGTGACATTTGTGCAATAGGCGTTATGTACGAGTAGAGAGTTATACGCATGCCAAAAGAACAATTTTTAAGAAAAAGTTGCCAGCGAAATCAAATATATTTGCATTGAACAAAACCAAAAATACTTGTAGGGTATTCAGTAGCGATTACTAAAACTGGCAGACAGTCAAACTTGTAGAGAAATCAGTTGCTGTTGGAGGCCCCTGATACTTAACGCAACATAGGAATATAATATACGGTTGTATTGTTGTATTGCTTCTGAATCACAAAAATTGTTCGAACGAGTAATTTACTTGAAACAAATAAATTTCATCACTGGGGGCCCCTTGCAGCGGGATGCCAGGGGCAATTGCCCCCGTTGCCCCCCCTTAATCCGGCCCTGCTGAAGACTCAATACAATCTAGTATTGAAGACCACACTTTTGTGCCAACAAAATGTTCTCAAATTACAGATACCATCTCTGCTACCATGACCGACTCCCAAGTTATTAGGTCAAAATTTATCATTAGGTCAAAATTTATCGTTAGGTCAAAATTTCTTGCAGCACGGTTTTGTCTCTTTATCTATGTTTTATTAAAGCTACTATAACAGATATTGACATGCTTTTGCAAGTTTAGTTGCAATTCTGACATAATACTGGATTTTTTGCAACTTCTGACTTAATATTGTTGTTTTGTTCAATACTGGACGACTGAAAGTACACTAGGCGTGGCAGTACTTGATGTTGAAGTATAACGTTGCAGAATCTTCTCAGTGACATCAGCAGATTTATTGACGCTGGATGTTTCTCTTGTGCGTTTGGATTGATTTTTGTCTTCGGTTTGATACCTATATTTTCGTTGGATTTTTCACACTGTTGATTTTTGTTTCATTTCAAAGGAAAAAAGATTTTTGACCTATCGGTTTGATTTCTAACATATGCTTGTATTCCGCGTTTCACTTGCAAACGCAGGAAATTGATAGGTCAAAATAAAGTGCAAATTGCAAATCATAAAGTTAAAATTTTAAGATTTAGGTCAAAAGATTTGGTTGCCCTATTCATTATGCTTCATTATGCATGGACCTGGAATGCAAACTGTTTTTTTTATGAATTAGAAAAGTAATGCACAAAGATTATTATTCAATTACCACGTCACAGTTGTAGAAATATTTATCAAACGCAATATATTATACAATGCGCATGTTTGATTGATGAAATAAAAGCGTATAGCCGCCCAATACAGTGATGAACAGGAACAAGTGTGCTGGGTGATACTCACAATTTTTTCCTTGCCTAGTTAAGCAGCAGAGCAGCTTCAAATATCTTCTGAACCTGCATGGACTTTGAAGTAGCGGTTTTTGTACGCATTAACGCTCGCAAATAGGTAACAATAAAAGTTTGGTGGGGTGGCAAACGATAAAAGTACTTGCACGATCGACAAACCGAACAATTTGTGGACGAAGAAAAGGAGGAAACTTTAGGTGCGAACACTTCACAAAATTTTTCCCTGGTTTGCATGAGATTTTTGGCCTCCACTTGACCAACCTCTCATCTTTCGTCGTTTTTTGCAATGCGGTACAATAAATTTTATTTTGACAAAATAATAAAATATATAGTCTGAGTCAAAACCTTCCACGAAGCATAAACTGCAAGCCTTTATTAAAATACAGACTACCCACAAACAACCAAATACTTTCCAAAACAGAAGAATCTTCCGAGAACTGAGCAACGTCACGTGTGCAGAACTGCCATCAAAGTGAAGACGGCGGACACTCGTTTTGACCTGTTCGTTGCGAGTGAATCGCTACACACCTTGTTTGCAGTAGCTGTAGATCTACGTCAGTCTCAACTGGCGCTAGCAGCAACCAAATTCTATAGTAGGACGTGGTGGAACGCAGATACAACGCTCAGCATGAGATTGAGATTTGAGCACGTTTGATAACGTTCGATAACAATTAGAGGTAATTCATCGTTCATTCAAACGAGATAATTATTTGCTAACAATGATATTTATAAGCCTTTCTACAATTCTCGAGCGCAAAGCGAATCTGGCAATAATAAACAACCTTTCCAAACACCATGGCGCGGGCCCCCTGAGGCACGGGGCCCAATGCAGCCGCATCGGTTGCATCGGCTTGAGGCCGGGCCGGTCGACAGTAATGCAATTTCCACCTACCCTATTTTTTTCTGACCAGGCTCCAGCGCGTCACCCGAATAACTTCAAAGTTAACGTGCACCCGAAGCAGTTGACTGGCTTTGTAAAACTTTCCAAACGAAGAATTGCTGTTCGCGTTCCTCTCACGCTCAACTGCCGTTCTCCATCGCTGCGCTTGAACGATCTTTTTCAAAAATCTTAATTTTGAGGCTTTTCTACCCCATGGTCGCCTATTGCACGAAGGCGTGTTTTTTAAGTAATTTTTTCTCATGAAAAACGAGTACAATTAATGAGTAGTTGCAACAAATGACTTTGGGGAGCATTAAAACTGAAGCGATGTGTATAATATTGTTCTAAGGTAGGGTCTCCGAACTACTGCGCGCGACGCCATTTCGTTCGGCCCGCGAAGCTATTTTGTCAATAACGAAAAAATGATATATTTCAAAAAATTTTTTGATTTGGTGGAATGTAACATCACACGAAACAATTACATTACGTAAGATACGTAAAATGTCCGGGCCCCAAACTGTTGTGTAATGGCTTATTTGGCCCTCTTACAAAAAGTTTGGATACCCCTGTTCTAGGGAGTGAAAACCGAAAGGGATGAAAAAGAACAATAACAGGTGAAAATAAAAACAAAATGACGATATTACGATGAAATTTTAAATCACCCTGCCCAGTTGACAATGTACAAATTACGGAATTAAATCGCATAAAACGAAGCGTCCACTGCGTATAAGTTTCCTTGGAAAAACAAAAATGGCTATTGCTATCAAAATTTTGCACAGTTAATTTTACTATGCAGTTGTCATCCAAAGTTGCACGGCGTCAAATGAATTGAAAAAATAGACCTCCTTTTCGAATCATATCATGGTTGGATGTGCTTGCTGAAGGATTGCGCAAGTACATGTTAAATAAACAACCACAAAATTACGAACATTCTTCGCAATCAGCAGGTTGGCGAAATTCTTAAATGAAGCTATTGACAAGACGAGTCCCGGTAAAGCTTTTTCCGCAAGTAAGTACAATATAATGATTGACAGTGTCGATATACTTCCTGGGTCAACGAGCCAATGCTATTTCGGGTGACCTCATCCGCACGCGAGTGCATGCGCACATGCCCACATGAATTTATGTTACCGAAAGCTGGATCTTGTAAGTGGTCCAATTTGTACGTACGAGAACACGAGGGGCCAAACGCTTACTTTTTATGTTCAAGTGGTGTCAAAAACTAAAAAATCGGTCAGGGTTTTCGCCAACCATCAACAGCTAGTTTCTTCAGGGCGGCGATATGCTGACAAACGACGTGCTGATATCGATCGTTCACCAGGCTGCCGCAGTAGATTACCTTGTTTCAGTGGGTAACCGTGCATTTATTACGTGCCACTTGATTTACGAAGAACGAACTCTTTCGACCAAAGATGAAACAGGAAGGCTGGTAATCGAACGCCATGTTGCAAGTGCAGTAAGTTGCTGTTGTCGCAACACCAAGATGTGAGAATACTACACGGTCCCATAAAATTTTTATGAGCTGAACTCGGCCACATAACAAGTTTGTATTGCCAATGCTGGTGCAGACCCATTTATACGTCTAGCGCTTTAGAAGAAGTAGTTTGCTGTAGATGACAAAGTATCGCTCCTCCTTTTGCACAGTAAAATAATAGGCGATTTTTCTTGACATACACAAAAACTGACAATTTGCTTTCAGTTTAAAAAATATTATACACGAATTGGACTTGCGAGCAACACCATTGGCTTTTTGCATGTTTTTTGTAGTTTGGTGCAACGCAATTGGCAAAATATTTGTTGAACCAAAATTAATTTCAACGCCGTAATACATTTTTAAAAAATAAGGGAGAAATATTTTGACACAGGGTCACATTATGTATGTAATAATGCATTGGAGTTTGTTGAGATTTTATTCCTGAAAATAATGCAGTTTTTCAAACCAATCTGTGTAGCAATGGACTTCGAGAGGTTGTTTTGGGCGCTCTGAACTTGTGCGAACTACATCGAAAGCTTTGTGACTTGAACATATTGCGTTTGACGAATGATCTTTGATGTTAAACGTTCCGACGAGCCGACGTGCATCGGAGGTTTGCAGAACATGAACAACACTTGCTATGGAAATTATGCACTTTCTGATAATGCACGCTTCTAACAAGCAATTCTCTGCACGTAGTTTGCTTTCGAAGCGCCTTACTTTTAATTGTGGCATGGATTTGATTTTGAACTGTCAAGTGATCAAAACAGGAGGTTCTGACCGGTGGTCACATTTCGCGAGGCCTTTGCGCCATTTTTGTCATGACGTTAATTGTCTCATTTGTTGCAGCAAACGTACAACTGAAAAATCAAAGGTATAGCTCTATGAATATTTATGAATCATAAATGAGAACAATAAGGCACGATGCAAGAATTCTTTCTTAGTCGTCAAGATAACAACATCAACGAATGTAAACAGAAAGCTCCTCAAAATGAAGTCGACGATAAAACAGTAGAAAACAATCGAAGTGTCAAAAGAACAGTTTTTTTCATTTAAATATTCAGTATTCCTTATACCTAGAGGTTTGCAACAATAACACCTGACGACTGATGAAGATATACAAAACGAAAATAAATGACAGAAAAATATTTTATTTTACAAATTGACGACATCAATAGGGCGGATGAAGTTGCTGCTTGCAGCACGATTCATCAATTATCGGAGCTATTTCTGACAGGCAAACTTGAATCACTGCGGTTATTATTTGTGACGGTATGCGTACTGTTCAATTTATGTGTTCGACATTTTTATTTTTTGTCATATTTTCAGGACCCCCAGTGATCCACGAACACCCTCCTCTCACTTGAAACAAGCATAAACGAAACCCTGTTTTAGATCGAAACGTATGCTGGTCCTAGGAACGTAAAAAGTCTGTCCAAGGGATGCTTGGATGCGTTTGTCCCGACAACAATAAAATTTTCTCTTTATTCACGATCGCGTTGTATTTCCGTTAATGCCTTTGCAGGCCACCTGATGAAATTTGGCACGTGAACGTTAATCTATCTTCACCCCGATCAAGACCTTCTGCACTGAACCTTTTTCCCCATCTTACAGAAAACATGCATGGACGTTGTAGTTAAACTGAATAATACCTTCCCGCATTACCATTTCACACCGAAAACAATTTTTGTGCATAAGACGTAAAGCAAGCAACAACTGTGTAACACGAATGAAGAATTTCTGCAAGTTATTTTTCAAAGTATTTTAACAAATATTGTTTTCTTTTGTTTCAGTTCCGACTACAATTGATAAGTAAAAATAACTATACGCTTATTGCTATTCGCGCCTTGCACTTTCACTTTCATACTTCCTTTTGCAAAGTACATGCGTCTCATGATTTTTACAAGTCTTAGATTTTTACTCAATATTTGAAGCTTTTGCATGAAGGTTTGCAATTGCCAAGTCTGCAGTCTACTGTGCGTTCATTCACGCTCAGTACTAGTCACGCATAAGTTGCTCCTGTTCACGCCTTCTCTCTGCTGTAAAGTATTTATGCAATTCCTTATCTTGCAATTGTGTTGGTCATATTTTCTGCAGTAACTTGTATGTTACGGTCCTTGAATCTAAAGATTAAAAAGAAAAGAAAATCAATCATCAAAACACATAAAGCAATTGATATCAATAGATGGTCCCAACACTATGAGCAAAATCTGCTTATGCTGAGGAAGGCTAGCGTTTAATTTTTGCTTCTTCTTCCTTTGAGCCAGTTGTCTAACCACTGCTTGGCCACACTAGATCTCGGGGCAATTTTTGCTTATGTGTATCTAACATAAAAAGTTTCGAACTCGATATTATGCTGAAACCCATTTTCTTTGATGTTGCATGATTACAACTCTTGGAGTTGAACAGTCGACCTTACTAGAATGGCAATTAAAATCGATTTCGATTATTATCACCTTTGCCGCAGTTTTGCTTGTGAACCGGTTTCTGGCAATTAATCATTTTTACTGTACCCGATTCATTAGTTTTTATATACCTCAGCGTAAAAGACTGCACGTCTAGAAAATAAATTATAGACAATCAGCTTTATCTAAAATTATTTGCGTCTTTCAAAGCATCTAGAAGAAGATCAATAGGGAAGATAATTCTTGCATTGACTACAAACAGCCTCTGTCGAATTGAATCATGGACTACAGCAAGTAAGCACGTTGGTGGTAGCTTTGACGCGCAACTCTGTGTGAAAACAAATCTCAACATGTGTGCTTATGACTCTTTGTTTCAACTTTAACGAATCGTTAGGTGTTTGAGCTTTGTAACCAAAATGGTTTTAATCTTAGCTTGGAGAGAATTAAACATTTTGAGACCGTTATATGTTTCCAACAAATTTTTTGAGATATGTACCTGATGCACAGTTTAGATACTTAAGGAAGGTTCCCTATAAATGCTTTCCAATCCGTGAGTGCCTTAAGAAAACTTTGAAACTTCACGTATCTTCGGTACGTTAAAGCAATGATTCTCAATAGGTGTTGCACTGACTGCGGTAAGGTATTAGTGGATAATGCAGTGCCATTCATGATGCCCTCCACAGAGTAATAAGATTTTGCTGTGAAAAAAGCAAGTATTTACGGTTGGCTTTTATTAAATTGTACCGGATCTCCAGCATCTCAAAACGTTTGGTTTCCTAAGGCTTCTAGACTTGCATTTCATGCATTGAAAGGGCTGTCGCTTCAAGTCTTTGCAGTAACATTAATTTATGTTTGCATGATCGAAAGCGTAGACACATTTGAATCTTGGATAGGGTAGAAAGTGCTTTCATTTGTTGACCCTTTTGCACAAAGTAGGTTGTAGAGGTGGACAAAAAACAGAATTGCGGAATCCGCGGAGCGACCTCCGCTAGATTTTTGCGGAGGCGGAGTCTAAGAATCTTTACTTTGGCAGAGGCTGAGGGAGGGAGTTTGATTTTTCTTCGTGTTATTTACAAAAGTCGAGTCAACTTTGCTTTAAAAGTTTTGTTGGGAAAATTTCATGAAGTTACTTGAAACGAAACATGGTCGTTACTGACACAGCATTGTTGAGCTTTTCTTAGATCAAAGGTTCGTTTTTACATTTCTTGAGTGTATGCATAGTCTAGTGATACGATTTGAACATACGAAATCGAGCGCCTACTCGCCTAGCCGCCTACAGCCATTCAGTCATTGGTTTTCCAATCAGTCCAAAGATTCAGTCAGGCAAGCTGCAGATCTAAACAATATGCCCATTTGTGGGGAACTGGCCATAGCACGCGAACCCTAATTACGTTGTTTTCTAGTGGCTTGCATGCAGGCGCGTAGCCAGAAATTTTGATAGGGGGCGGAAACAACAACCACGTGTCAACATGTGAATATTTAATGCCCCTTCTTTTCAAAGCATCATCAATTAAAGGTGCATTTTTCTAGTGCTTTCTTCTGAATAATTACGTTCAGATTTAAACTTGCAAATAGAAGTCTATCTTCATTGAATTGACAAGTTTTAAAAGTTTGTTTTTAATAAAGTTCCAAGCTTCTACTTTGGATCAAAGTCACCATTTGCTCGCAAAACTTCTTGCGAAAGCGCTTGTGAAAATTTCGATGCTATAAGTGCAAGATCAGCAGCATGCATTTTGCAGCAAATATTGCAGTTGAGCAAGAGGTGTTTCACTATTGTTGAAACAAAGCGATTGGGCGCAAATCCAGGATTTTAAATGATACCACAATGATGATTACATTTATTGAAAGGTGAAAAGATAACATTTTATAATCT
>JGI24158J21664_10014082_pt1 | contig 10530 bp, 11 predicted proteins | sample Ectturendosymbi3_FD_21664 | JGI IMG/M metagenome (IMG submission 21664)
TATTGTTTTTCCTCATTGGAAAATTGTCTACGCGGGCCGGATGAAATGGCTTCGCGGGCCGGATTTGGCCCGCGGGCCGTAGTTTGGTGACCCCTGCCTTAGATGAATATTGTAATCAAGCGTTCGTTTGTCGTTCGTGTCTTCAACCCTTGAGTATCATCATGCTTGCGCTCTGCTTTGAACGGCATCCTTTTTTCTGTTTCTGTTGCAGTGCGTCGTGGTAGTCATGGTGACCGTGACCTTTGAATCTTGTCTTTTTCTTGTTTCAGGCCGAGATCAATGCTAAGAAGAAGATGCTCGAGGAGAAGGCGAAGAAGGAAGAAGAGAGACAAAAGAGGCTGGAAGAGGAGAAGCAGGCGAAGCTTGCTGAGTCGAAGAAGTAAGGTTCTGCAGCCAGGGATCTGAGACAGAAAGTCGGCAAGCTCCTTATTTTGTTATCGGGAAACACTCGCATGATTGGAACTGGATTACGTTAATCCCGCTTTTCAATAGTAACGATTGCTAAGTAAATCTTGAATCAGCGTGAAACTAAGCCTCTGATTGCCGAACGGCGCATGTCATGGTTGCGATTGTTATCCCGCGGAAAAGAAATTGAAAGTGTGAAAAATGCATTATGCTGCAACTTGAAAATGGAAAATTTCAAAGCCCTGCTACGTCAGCCTAATTAAGTAATTGTGCATAGAATGAAGCACGTTTTGTTAGTTACGCAATGTTGATTGTGTGATGCAGCATGTCGCAACCATCGGACATGACTTTCGCGAGTTTTATGACATTTGTAAGCGCCTAAGCTCGACTCAAGCTCCGAAATACTACCGCGGGTTTATCAACAAACCTTATGGGGCACGATGGAGATATCGACCCAAACTTCTAGTGGTGTCTGACGGACTCGCGCTCAACCACCTTGCGTGGTTCGCGTGTCAGTAGACCAGAGATGCCCGGAGTCAAATTTTCAGACTCCGACTCTGCTCCTGTTCTAATATTTCTCAATCCTGATCTGACTCCGAAATTTTTAAAAATTTGAGAATCCGACTCTTGTCCAAACTCCGAAACCCACCTATGCAACCAAAGTTAAGCAATGTTTGTAATTAAGCAATGACATTTATATATACCAAGCAAACTCGTACTGCCGAAAGTAAAAAGTGACTCCGGAACCGGCTCCGACTTTTCGAAAATTTTTGTCTCGGATCCGTGGCCACCCATGCAACAGACACGCAAACCCCCTGCGATCTCCCCTGCCCGGGACAACGACCAATCATTTCTCGTGCACTTCTGGCCAGAGCTGACTCACCGAAGTTCATTTCTCGTTTCAGGAAACGCGAAGAGCGGACGCTGCGCGCGACCCAGCTTCGCGGGTTGAGGGAGAAGGCGGAGCGCGAGCGCCAGGACCAGTTGCAGGACAGGTGGGCCCAGAAAATCGCCGACGCCGACCGGACCAAGTCGCTGCGCAAGCTGGAGGAGAACGCAAAGATTCAGAAGCAGATGGAAAAGATTGTGAGCGTTTGATAAGAGCGCTTGTTGCAGTTGTCGTAACCGCTTTTCGTTTCATCCAAGTGGATAAGTGGGTCAAGCAGCTTTGGATCGTTCGCTCAGAACCGTTGCTGTTAACGCTGAGGCGATCGTTTGCTGCCTCAGTCCTGATTGGTTGTTTCATGAGAGATCGTTAAACCCTCTCTCACAAAGGTTATCGTTAGTTTGAGATGATCAGTTTGTTTATGATCTGATATATGCACCACCCAAACCTGATCATTTTTTACCAACACTCGGCAGCGGTTTCGACGATAAAGCGCAGTTTTGATCGGTGCGGGTGAGCATCAAAGTTTCCCCAAGTTTATTGTTGTTTGGAGCGAGGGACCGCGAGGTCACTGAATCAAGCCCCTCGAAGAACCACACGCAAACACGTAAACAAAAGACACGGTAAAGCAACAGCGAAGATGACAATAGACATTCAGATCTAGATCTATAAATATTTCATTCGTCGTTGTTTGTAAAAAAAAAAAACGACAACTCCTTGTACTTGATCAAAACAAATATTTTCACTTAACAGGCTAAAGCTGAAGCTCGTCGTCGCGAAGAAGAGGAAGAAAAATTGAGAAGGTTGAAGGAGCAGGTACGCGACAGCGTCTTGTCAAAGTAAAAGTTTAGCCTGAAGCGCAGGCGTGACGACAGGCCGTGTGTGCGCTCGACAAATCCCAGTGTTTCTTTTCTGTGAATCTCTGTTTTGATTTAGTGGTTTAAGAGTCAGACATTGCAAACAATTACCCTAATGTCTGTCGCAATAAATTCTAGGAAGAGGAGAAAGAGAAGCGGACAAGGCAGAACCTCCATGAGATCCGCATCGCTGAGGAACAACGCCTCAAGGAGAAGTAATTCGCTAATATGTGTTTGTTTCTGAACGAAATGACGCAACCAACTCGATATTAAATCGCAAGCGCCATTGGAAGGTTTATTCAAACTTTTTCCAAATGGCTGAAAAAGTCCCTGAGCGTGAAATCCTTCGTCTCCAATATTATTTCCACAGTGAATAACGACTGCTTCAGCAGGTTGTAGCCGCAAGCTTCTGCTCCGTGCAGGAGTGGGATCACGACGTTGCAAACCCCGATGTAGTTCTGTGAAGGCTGCTTGATACGACCAACGAGGCTTTTCTTGGCCACGTGCGCTTCACTTAGTGCAACTTCGAACTAAACTCGCGTTTGTGAAAGTTTGTAAAGCGCTGGCGAGAAAAATATTGCAGGAGCGGTCTGACGTTCACTCGCCCAAGGCGTCTATAACTTTTGTGGTTGATTTCAGGCGTCTCGAGGAGGAAAGAAAAGAAGAACAGAGATTGGAAGAAGAGAGAATTCGGGTATTGATGATTGTTCAGTTGCGAAGCGACCCCAGAGAAGATTAATTCTAACAAACTTTTGTTAAATTTTGTTCGAATGTTGCTGAAATTGAATTTAAGTTTGGTAGCATTTTTCAAAACTTTGTTCCCGAACTCGTATCTTTTCACCTGGACTTTGCCATTCAGATTATGTGCGGCATAGGGCCTTGAAGATTTTGGTTTCAACCTCACCGTTGTCAAAATCGTGTACGCGCACTCGGGGGGGTTTAAGTGCTGGTGTGTGGCCATACGATTTCGGGAAGTGTCAAAGCGCCTCATTTCAGCTTGATCCAGCGAAATGTTGCGTTACCAATCGTCGATTGTCGGGCAGTAACCACACTGCGAATGTCTCCTCTTTATTCTGGGATGTTTTTTCTCGTAAGTCCTGGCGTAGAATCGAAGGTAAGTTCGGCGAAGAAGTTCGTACGAATCGGCGAAGAAGTTTTTGTCGATGCTTCCCTCGTCACCATGAAATATTCCAACTAGGCCAAAAAAATTGAGGAGGAAAGAGCTCGAGTTGCGGAGGAGGAAGCGCGTTTGAAGAAAAAGAAAGAGCAAGAAGAGATGGAGCGCGCTCGGCGCAAGCGTGAAATCGACGCAGCTGCGGAGGTTGCGGCAAAGAAAAAGAAGCAAGAAGAGCTCCTTATACTAAAAGTAAGTTGCAGCTTTGCTGCGACGGCAAGTAGCATGCTTCAAATGTTTTAGCGCCAGTGACAGCTTTGAAACTTGAGTGTTTGGGTTGATGAAGCTTTGCTCCTATAGTTGCGTTTCTCTTCGATTAGAGCTCGAAATGTTTTCCCGCAAATAATAATTCAAATCAATTCATCGCGTTCCATGACGCGTGACAATCACTGACTTCTATGCGTTTGCCATTCGTTTCGTAGCAACAGCGCGCGGAGGCGCTTCGACAACGTGAGGCCGCGCGCGCGAAAAAAGAGATGGAGAAGAAACTTGCAAGAGAAGAGCAGAGGCGGATCAAAGAAGAACAGAAAAAGGCCAAAGAAGCGGAGAAGTTGGCGAAGGAGGAAGAAAAAAGACAGAAGGAAGAACAACTGCGTCTGGTAAGTCTTCCGTAAAAACATGTTGCGGATTATTTTATTTACTTCACATCCGACGAACTCGTAAACCGGTTGTTGTAGCAACGGGAAGAAGAAGAGCTGGCACGGGAGCGTGAGAAAGCTCGAAAGATTGAAGAGGAAGCGAAGCGACTGAGAGAAGAGCAACAGCGTTTGAGAGTGAGTGGCGTTGGGACTTTTACAACACTGACGGTCTTGACCTGTGCCATTGTGTTGACGAGCCGTGCAGAGATTCCGGATTGTCAGGTGTGGTCCTAAAATTAAACCATTTCGAGATTGGGTTGGATCACGTATGCAAAGCAAACAACTCAAAAACTGTGGTTAAGAAAAACAAGTCAAAATAAAAACTTGGAGGAGGAATATCTCGCATCAGCAAATAGCGTAATCTGAACAGCTGCTTGCCTCAAATTACCATGCAGCCTACCACCCCTCAAATTCGTGTAGATATTGTGAATTTTTTCCAGAACATTCAAGCACTTTTTTGTTAAAGATCAACAGACGAAGGACAAAACATTTCCGACCCCGTGATAAGTGTTTCAGCGTTTTGCATGAAAGATGTGTTGATCCGACTTGGGCTGGGCTTCGAACCGATGACCTCTCCATCACAGTTCGGCGGTTTGCAACGACCCGGGATTACATGATTTCTTCAAAATGACAGACTTTTGTAAAATTATTTCAGGAAGCAGAAGCTGCCAGACAAAAAGCACTTGCTGCCAAGAAAAAGAAAGAAGACTTGAGGAAGAGAGTAGAGGAGGAGCGGATGATAAGAGAGGAAGAATCGAAACAGGTAGACTAAATATAACGACAGTCAACTGATATTGACAAACGTTGCTTTTCCACTGAGTACAAGTATTGACCAAACGGATACATGTTCTTGCTCGATTGAAGTCGGGTTTGCATTTGACCGACCGCGACCGACAGTTCTTCAGTTTGCTATTATGACGCAACTATCGGTCGAATTTAAAGAGTTAGTCCGCCTTGTCGCTACTATGTTTGGAGATCGCCAGTGTACTTGCCCAGACCGCGGGGCTGAGTGTGTGCATTATGTGTGAAGCTTTTCTATCGGTGGTTAAACAGTAAGCCGGGACAATGTTGTTCCGTGTGTATTTACCGTTCGTCTTGTCGCTGGAACAGTGTAACGGTCACGTTTCGGAGACGCACACTCACGATGCAGGGCCCGTGACGTTTCGGCAACACGAACAATAAGAGGTCCCCCGCTCGGCCAGGTTCACTCTTATGATTTCTGCTGCACTGCACACTTCTGTGACTAAACGACTTCCTATTGGCGCTGTGTGATGCTACGTCACACCAGGTCTGCTTATCAACGGCTTGTCTGCTCTGTAAACTTTTATCTTACCGCGTTACTTCGACTCGCACTGATCGCCAAAGTGGCCCTGGCATTGTCCAGTGCTTGGAATTAAAGGCGTTTGTAGCAGCGCGCGATGTGGGCTTCCGTGAAGCGATCCATGAATTGGCTTTTGCGGTTTCCGTTATTGCGCTCTAGTTGCTTACCTTAAAACCTCTCGTTTCCGTAGAAACGATTGGCTCAAGAAAAAGAAAGACAGTTGAAGATGCAGCAGGAACAGGAGGAAGAGATCAGGAAACTGCGGGTAACGTTTCCCTGCGATCCCTCGAATCGCTGCCTCGTCTCATGCAGGACTGGGTGACAAACGTGACATTTTTCGCACTGACGAAAGCGCCGCGCCTTATGTAGCGAGTGCGTTGGCCTCCTAATTTTCACAACGTGACGCAACTGCTGGCGCTGCCTTCCACAGGTTGAAGTCTTGTAACAGATGTCAGAGCTGATATGTTTGAAGTCGGGGCAGTAGTGACGTGGCCGGATTGAACGCTTAAGTTTCGATTCGGTTTGAACGGACATAATAATTTGTCGGCTGTATTCGACGCGCTCGCAGCTTGTGGGGTATTTGGGGGGGTGCAGAGCGACTGCAACTGCGCTCAACAGTGGGCTACTGTTGTTAAAGTGCGTCACTTTTCGTGCTTGTAGTATCAGTCCGGTGTAGACTTGAAAAAAGCGGCTTAGCGACCACGCAATGGCGCGTTGCGTCCAACCACTCGTCTCTGCGCGAATTAAAAAAAGCTGAAAATAAAGATAAGCAGGCTTTTCAACCCGTTGGGTTTCAAGTTCTTTCAACCAGGGCTGTGGAGCCGAAGCCCAAGCAATCTTGGATGGCTGGAGCCGGAGCCGAAAACTTTTAGAAAGCGGAGCCTGAAACTTGGGTCCCGGTTCAAGCGAGTTATACAAATAATACGATGTTTATTCTGTTTTTTGGACCAAATTGTTGTGGAACCGGAGCCAAAAAGCTCAAAATGTTGGAGCCGAAGCAAAAAAAGCTAGATGCCCAGAGCCGGAGCCCGAACTTTGAGTACCGGCTCCACAGCCCTGGCTCCAGCAATAATTAAGTGAACGCCCGCAACCGAGCTGAAGTGTTCTGAGCGCCGTGAAGGGATTTCTCGTTTGAAATCGTGGTTCTCGGTGGCGGGGGTATCGCACGATTTGATTGCGCAGTGAACCTGTCGTGTGCCGTTCTCTAGCTTTTGATCGCGGCTGCGGCGAGTAAATGCGCTTTGCTTTTCAGGAAGCCGAGGCGAAATTGCGGAAAATTGAAAAAGAGAATTACTTGAGCAGCACCTACACTGTACTTTTCACCACGCCGAAGGCGCCACACAATGCCTCTGCTCAGGTGCGCTGTTGTTTTCCGGTTTGAGGGAGCCAGAACGCCTAGTGCAGGGGTTTCCAAGCTTTTTTACCCCTGCACCCCTAAAAAATATTTGTTCTGACCTCGCACCCCGTACAACGGTTGGAAACGAATTTACATTTTTTATGTTTAAAGAAAATCAAACGTACGAACAAGAAAGGACGACACAGATTAACATTTGAATATAATCTACAAAAATAAGCCACTCGCTTGAATTATGTACAAAATGACTTCCAAAAGTTTACTAATGTATTTCTGTTCAATGACTTTTTTCCCTGTTTCTTGTTCAAAGAGTTTTTCAAAACGTAAAAATATGTTGCTAACAGCAACGCGCATGCCTCCCTGTGTATTCGAGCGACTTCTGCTCCAGGCGTGTATAGACTTATAAATCTGCTGGTTTACGCAGCACTGCGTGCCACAAACGGGTTTCAATCCTTTTTCTGTCGCTCTATTCGCACAAGACAAGTTGTTGCAGAAAACGGTTGAAATGTGGCCAGATAGTTTGAACCAAAATGACATTGCGAAATACTAGAGTGCAACTTAGATATGCAGAACAGCTCGTCCCTGACGAGCGTTTTTAATGCTCGTTCGCGCTTTTTACATCAAGCAAAACTGTTCTTGCCAAGTTTATTAAAGCGGAAATTATTGCTGGTTCACTTTAATCTTCGAAAGTATGCAAAGTTGTTTCAGATGTATCGCTACTCCATTAGTTTATTATCTGCGAAAACTTTCGTTAACGACTGCTTAGAACAGGGGTTCTTGATCTGTTGTCCGTGAATGTGATGTAAAGGGTTAGTAGGTTTTGCAGACATTTCGATCACTACTTCGATGATTAAAACCTAATTCCGACTATTTATTGCAACATTTCTTCCTAAGGGATCTGTAACTTCCATTAGGAAGTGCCAGGAAGGGATCTCTGACCCACAAATGTATAAGAAACGCAGGTTCAGAACAACACACGCAACAGTTATTTTCATTCACCTTCATCGTTTCCTATTCACAGGTGTTTCCCCCACAGTGAGCAACTGCTCATTTTTCTGGTTTCTTTTTTTCGCGATCAGTGTTTCTCAAAAAGTTTTCAATTTCAGGACGAATCGAACAATTACGACATGACGCCGCGCGGGCCCGATCGGCCGCTCCTGCCCTCAACCGCTACCGACTACAACATCGATGACATCAGAAGTGACGACAGCACCGACAATGAGGACGAACCAAAAAAGAAAATACCGAACTGGGCGAAAGGTACGCATTGACGTAGAAGTGATGTTATGCTCAGCTGCCTTCAAACTGTTTTGTGCATGCGATGATTAAACAGGTGAAGCTGCAATGTCTCTTTGGTGTCATGTTCTTATTTTTGAATGTGTGAGTGTGTATTCGGGAAAAACGTATGAATTTTCATTGTCTGGGGTCAAATACGGTCGAATTTCCAACTCAGCCTGAGCTGTAGTGATGCTTTTAGGTTACTGCATCAAAAAATGTTGTCACGACTTTAAGAAAGCGGTAAGTTTTGAAGCTGTTTGATTTTATTGCATGATAAAAATATATTTTGAACCAGCCTTGCTTCACCACGCCTGGCAAAAATATATATGAATAGCCGAGATGTCAGAACTTGTAGGAGATGAAAGTGGTATGCCTGGGTATTGCTGGGGCACAAGCACGACAGCTTTTTAACGTCTTCTTTGAGAAACACTAATACCCCTCAAAAAAGGTTTAGCCTGATTTTGCCGTTCAAGCGCCTCACTGTTGTATTTCGGAGCCATGACTTTGGCCTGGTCTGCCTGCAGGTGCCTGTTTGTCTTCGGCCTTGGTCAAGCAACACTGCAGCGAGCTGTCCCGGGTCGACCACATCTTTTCCGGCCTGCTCAACCCTGTCGAGCTGTCGAAGATATTCAAGTACAAACCGAAAGAACGCTACTACAAGCGCACCAGCTCGGCGCACTGGACCTCGCCCGTCAGGCCGCCCGGGCACATCAGTTTCACAAGCCCGTGCAAGGGCTTCGACTGAGAACGCAACAACAACTGCTTCTGCTCGCGATTCGCGTTCGGCCATTGTTTTGTAACATACCTTCTTTCGCTTAACGCTGCTCCTTGTGAAAAAGTTCGAGGATTTGTGCCGTAACGGTTTGATTTCAATCTGCATCATTTAAATAACGCGGCGTGTCGCTGGCCGGGAAGAGTATCGGCGCACGTCCGTCGCTCCTGGCAACAGCCCACGTTTCGTTTCGCGCCCTTCTGAGGGAAAACAGGTTGTTTTCAGCAAAACCGCTCTCCGGCGTGCAACGCGGCTTGAACTCGCCTTGTTCTGTCGCCGCCGTTCCCGTCTGCTCTTAACCTTGCTGTTCGTCGGTCGCGATATTTCTATTTTTTCCCCGTGACCGCCATTTCCTGATCTTTCGTCATTTGACTATTAACTGCCCCGAGACCCTGCGCTTGATTTCCTCTGGGCGCCCGCTCTTTGTAGCGGCATTGCCGTTCTGCTCGCCGCTTTTACCGGATTCAAGTCTTTTTGTATTGGACGTATTATTATTATTATCAAAGTCGTTGCGCTGCCGACTCCTTTCCTTTCAACACTGAGCTTTTACGACCGCGTCTACTTGTGTGGAAGGGACGCTGTGCAGACCGGTGTTCGTTCAGATCTATTCGCGAATAAACTTGCTCCATGCAATGCGTTCGCTTTCGCAAGCGTCAACTCACGGTGAAATTCGTGATGGAAAAATTCATCTCACGGTTAAATTCGTAAGGCACCACCTCCCCCCGGCTGAAGGCTCTGTACGAGGCGAATTCACTGTTGAAACTTTTCCTTTGCAGTCCGTACGTTGTTTACCAGTAGTAGAGGTTTGCGTCACGAAAGGGCTGTCAGGTAAGAAACTTTTAATGTAACTTTTTAAAGTCATTCTTCACATTTGGCAGAGAAGCGCTCGAAGTCGTTAATAACAAGAGGCAGAAACTCGGTTTCTTCACCAAGGTTGCTGTCCCCCCCATTGACTTGTAATCTTCGAGTAGACCAGTGGGGCCGTCCATAAATGACGTCACACTATTTTGGGCAAAAATCTACCCCCTACCCCCCTTGTAACATTTCGTCACAAGTATTTAACCCCCCTTGAAATATAACGTCACAATTTGCAAACCCCCCCCCCTTACAATTGCAGTTACAAATTTCCATCTATTTTGTGTCTGCTTAGACAAAAATTTCATCTGTTTTAAAGTTTTGTTTTGTACACGTTGTGACAAGAACTTGTTTTGTGCACGTTGTGACAAGAACCAGCGAAAAATTTCGGAGGGGGCACAAGTCACTTTTGGCAATGATTATGACGTCATCGATGTGCAGTCAACCACGATGCGACCTTTTTTCTATGATCAGCTTACCAATTAAAAGAAAGGAGATGATAAATTCAGAAAAGCGTAAGATCCTTCGCTATCATTACCAATCCCACATACTGTTTCATCAAACCTTTTTTAAATATTTTAGCAGTAATCTTTTTGAAGTTTTCAGACGTAAAACCAATAAATCAATCAATCTTAGACATCAGTTAATATAAAAAAGCACAAAGAATAGATGACACGTTATATAACAGAGAATTGACGCAGACCAAATCATTGAAGATTTCATGACCAACGCGTGGAGGATGGAACAGGGTTGCAACATGTCAGTCAGCAAGACTTAAGTTAGAATGAACTAAGATCGTTAAATCACAAATGATAAAATGCAGAAGAAATTAATCTGACGTGGGAAGCTCTGGCTTCAGCCAATGACTACCAAGATCGGTCAGGAGTGTGGTTCAAGCTACCGTGATTCAGCGGCTGCTTGGTAACTTTAAAGCCTTCGATTAAGAAAATGATCTTTGTATGCGCGGGCACGAATAAGACAAAAACCAAT
>JGI24158J21664_10014084_pt1 | contig 10529 bp, 5 predicted proteins | sample Ectturendosymbi3_FD_21664 | JGI IMG/M metagenome (IMG submission 21664)
CTGAGAAGCTAAAGTTTTTGCTAATATCAGCCTGACGAGACACACTGTGGCAGAGAGGATTTCGGACATTTCTGCGAATTTAGACAGCCAACTGAAGAACAAGGTAAAAGTCGTTTGTTACGTTTTCGGTTGCACTCGATGAAAGCACGGACATTTCAGACGTTGCACAACAAGCCATATTTATTCGTGGCGTTGATGAGACTTTGTCCGTCACTGAGGAGTTGCTGGAGTTGGTACCTGTGATGGATACCACAAGAGCCAATGATGTTTTCAACTCTCTCGTTGGAGTGCTGAACAGGGTCAGACTAGACTGGTCCCGTGCTGTCAGTGTTGCTACAGATAGCGCGCCATAAATGATCGGGAAAAAATGCAGGTGGTGCGACAAAATTTAGAGAAAAAATACGGGTTGTAAGAGACGTTTATCCAGTCAGTGTTGCAAGTCGTTAAAATGTATCACGTCATGCAAGTGGTTGTCCGGACAGTTAATTTCATCCGAGCCAGAGGTCTTAATCACCGTCAGTTTGACAGTCTTATCAGTGATAAGGCGTTTTTTGTATTTACGTGGGGAAATTGAAAACTTTATGTGCTAGTAATCATTTTCAGATAAGCTTGAAGTTTTTGCATTAAAGTTATGACAACAGTTGGAAGTTGTCAATACTTATAACCAGGGTGTTATACAGTGATTACGTTGTTCCGGCCCGCTTGAGATTAAATTTGCCTGAAGTGGCCCCTGAACTGAAACGAGTTTGACACCCCTGGGTTAAACTGTGAAACCTGAAATTCCTGATGGTTTTGTATTTTCATCAACATGAAATCAATTTATGATGTTTGATGTTATTGTAATTGCTCTTGCTGCATTCGCGTTATTTCGTGATTTGAGTCACAAAAATGCATGGATAAACCATACCATACCACTATGCCAAAACACTTTGAAGAAGCCATATCATGGCGTTGGTTCTTGGTTTTTCTCAATAACGCACCGCTAATTTCTGTGATGGGGGATATGTTCCTGGTAAATTTATATCTTCCATTGATACATATTACAAAGCGTTTGTTGAAATGTAGATAGACTAAAACATGTGTTCGTTAACAGAATATATTTATCTTTTCAAAAGATTGACATTGGAAAAGCACACAAAGTTATAAGTCCAGCCCACTTCCTTTAACTCATCCACTCCAACTGCGGTCATGAAGAAAGAGAATTTCGTCTAAAACTAGTCGTAGCAGCTCTAGTGATGACAAGCATCAGAAAACGCGAAAATGCTTTCACCTGGTATTTGCAACAGTGTCAACTGATGGATCTACTAGAAAAGGGGTGGGCAATTAATTTGGCTTGGGGACCACTCTGGGTAGCCCGCGATCAGCGGAGGGCCATAACTTCTGGAAATAAAAACAAATTTCAGTTCAAGTTAGCCTCAGCACTAACGTTTGCGGTGTTGAGTTGGAGGATATTTTAGGTTTGAAGATTTTCGTGAATGCTTCCGCGGGCCATTGAAAACGCGGTTGCGGGCCACATTTGGTCCGCGGGCCACTATTTGCCCACCCCTGTACTAGAACATGAGGGAAAAAGTGGGTAAACATTAAGAATTATCTCATCACTTTGCTTCGCTTGAAGTAACAAATGTTTACGAATACGTTTTCTGATTTTTACTCAGCTCTTCAAACGAAACCACATTCAAACTCGAGGCGTTTTACAAGCGTGGTCTAGTTAGTTAAACGACACTGTAACAGTGGGAAAAGTAGGAATGTTTGCCTGGTTGCAATAATTTAGCAGTAAAACCAACGCGTTTTTGTGATTGAAAAAACGTTATCAACGAATTTTAGTTTTCAACGAACTTTAAAAAGGTTATCTTCATTCCATTTGTACTTTTGGAAGCATCTTAGGAAATTAATTTCAGACAACCTGCTCATCGATATTTGATCTTTTTTCAAAATCTAAACCTGCCTTTAAAAACATGCGCATTCGACTTCGCATGCATTTGGTGAACTCTGCTCACACATACAGTTGCAGGAATGCAACCTCTTCTAAAATCACGTCACTTCAAATGTCTCATTCATTCTCTTATCAGAAATCAACTTGGCAAGGCCTTTTTGGGCAGCTTTTGTTTTACATTTTTCCACTGTTGCCTCATGAACATGTTTCAACTAAGGGGAGGTACAATGTACACTTAGCTTAAACTGCGATTTGCCATTTATAGACCTTGGTCAACATTGGGATAAACCACTCGTGTTTCCTATCTAACTGTCCGTGACTAAAACGTTTTGATCAATTCGGTTTTTACATACAGTGACCAGTCTTCAAACAATACACTCATAGCAAGTTGCAACTGCAGCTTTTCGCTATTATAGAGTTAACGAGGCGTGCTGTAGAACAAGATCCAAACTGTTACAATACTTTGTCTCACCTGGCAATAAAATAATGTTCTTAGTGATCGATGAAGAGCTCCGGCATAGTCGTTTTCACTAAACGAAAATACGCACTGATCTTTAAACCTTTCTGGACCTTAATATATGTTTGTAGAAGCATGATACGTTATTGTGGAGGTTACATAAGCACATCCTAACCAATCAAAAATCGATATGTAGATCACGTGACCACTGTACGTTTCATTGCTATCATTGTCTGCATGTGATCGGCAGAGAGAAAGCATACAGCTCAGCTGAGGTAGTGGCTTGTTCGGGGCGCCAGAAAGACATTTCAGACTGTTGTTACAGACAAGGCGCGTTGTCGGCACAAGCGCGTTATGCAAACAAGGCGAACCTATCCAAGTCCGAGGGTCGTCGTTGGTAGTGCTTTCAACAGGGACACGCATATGGAACAGCGGTCTGGTTGATGCTCGTGAAAACAGAGTGCAACGCACGTGACGAACGCGAATTGCAATGTCGTTGCTTCTTGTGCTTTCAGAAGCACACCATTGCTGTTGTATATTTTCATCGGTAGACTTTTTTGATGCAAAATCGGTCTTGTGTTCTATGACAGTGTCTCTGAAGCTGAATGCATACAAAAACAAAGCTTTCTGTCCCATTGAACATCACACGACACTGTAGTTGAGACGATGGAGTAAAAATTATATTTGAAATGTTGAAAACATCTGATATGAGTAATGCAACCGCGAAGACGTACAACCGACTTTCATCAACGAGTTCGAAAACTCTTTATTGCACAAAACTATTTCCTCAAATCTTCGAGCTCCAAAACATAAAAAATCATGCTTGAAACGAAGATTACAAAAAGTCGCACATGTCTAGATTAAAAAAACTTTTTGTGGACCATCTTTTCTTGTGCCAGAATGAATAGTTGATCAATTTTCCGCTATCCTGCAAATTACAAAAAATGATATGACTTCCATGCTGGTGTGTAATGTAAATTTGTAAATACTTCACACTATCCTTGAAGGAATACATTTATCGTGACGAGGCACCAACTTGTTAACTTATTTCCAATGGTGCTCTTTGTTTCTGAGAAAATGGGAAATATAACAAATGTAAAGATTCTGCTGGATTTCAGAACCGTTTGATTGATATCTTTTGCTGTTAGGACTAATTACAGATCACACTATGTTTACTGAAATGTACAAGAAAAAATACTGAAGAGAAAGCTTGAAATATTGCAATTAGCTTTTCTTTGCTTTGTTTTTGGATTTTCATTTTGTTTTTATAAACGTTAGCAGCAAATTTCTTGGGAAGGCAGAAAATATTCCAGGAAAATATGCATACCACTTTACATCAAACAAAAACGAAAATTTGGAGTAGTCCTTCAGGTGGAATAGCCCCTGAGCAGGCGCGCAACCAGGGGTGGGGGCAGTTGGCCCCACGAAATTTTCAAAACATTGCATAGGAATTTTGACATCTGCAGAAACTTTCAAAGAATAAAAATGAAATTTTGTATTCCAATCATTTTTAAGAAGTCTTCTTGGAATTTTTCTCTGTCCTACTGTTAAATTATCTCCTTACAAGATTTATGTTGAGACAGGGTATCGGATCAAGGCATTTTTTATCTATTTGGTCGTGTACTATTTTTTCTTAGACAAGCCTCAATTTGCCCTCATGAAACTTTATAACATTAGGGTACTGTTGAACCGTGCAAATTGCTTAAACTTTCAAACTGATTAGAGAAATCTTGACATAACAGTTAGTGCCTCATCAAACCGCTTGTTCTTCTACGACTTTTCATTATTTTGGTTAGGGGCAAAGCGGAATCACCATTATTAACGTAGTACATTTTAAAAAAATGTTGTTTAGCTGCATTTTCGGTTCCAAACCTGATAGCTTTCACCTAAATTTAGCATGAGGACTGTTCCACGTTTTAGTGTCTTTCTGGGTTGATCCCACTACCACGGCTTGGAAGAAAGGTTTAGTAAAGTGTCGTATGAGTGCTAGTCAAGTGTTGAACCCACCTACCTACTGGACAACTTTGGTTCCAAATGACGATTTACAAGACCCTAACTTTTGCAACCAGTGCAAGCCCTGAAAACTCAGAGCCTTAAACGTGCGTCTTAAATGTTTCACACAATTCATGGATGCCAGAAAAAGCCGTTTTGCCTCAAACACACCTGATCCGTTATGCGCCAAAGACACAAGACACCTGACCCGTTTTGTCAGAAATGGTAGCATTCAAAGATCGCCTTACCCTTGACATAGGCTGTTCCCAAGTTTGGGATCTTCATTTGTGATAGAAATTCAAAAATATGCCAGAAGAATAGAGCTAGAACGAATTTGTTAAACAAGACGAAAACTAGGCAGGTTTACTACTGTAGTAGCCTATACATCTGTCACACTATAGCCATGACTACACTAGTTGAGTACGGAACCAGGTGTTTGTATGAGGATCATTTGTGGCNGAACATTTTTAAAGNGGGCGGGGGCACAAGTGCACGTCAAAAAATATAGAAAATTTTTTTGGTTTGAATTGGCAACTGTGACNTCACAATCATTGAAATATTACGTCATTATCTATACACCATATGTTGGTCTAAATTACACCATTTTAGACAAAATAAAACCACTATGAAAACGTATCGGTGAATCACCTGAAATTAAAATAGGCTGTTACAAGGGCGACCCAGGTGAACAGCGTCACTCGAGCTCATATACGATAAACCAGCCTTCAATCTGACTAAATAAAACCATGCTTGTGTCACTGAAATTTCCATTTGCTTTCATTCTGGCTGGCATTATCGTTGCTCTGAGACGTTAGTTACGTAATGATAAATGAAAAGTTATCATGATAACCTCTCCATTGTTGAGTAACGTACATCACAGAGCAATGATAGCGCTGGTCAGTCTTCTGCTTACTAGGCTCATTCATATTAGCCCGAGTTGCTGGACAATTTATCGTTCGTTTGAAATTCATCTCGAAATGGGAACCGTTTCTTGGATTGGACTTCAAATCCAATGTTCTATACAAATCCATTGCTTCAAAAAACATTAATTCCGATATGAATTATCTTTTAAAAAATACTGAATCGTTTAGGGCAGCTTGGACTCTGATGGATGCGCCCGAGTAAAGCGCGAGCGAACGCAGTCGAGAGAACGCCTACAACGAACGATATTGTTTTATTCAGGTCACCTGCAGCATGAACGCGAAAGGCCAGACATGGAACGCAAATATATGAACAGTGACAACTGACAAGGTCCAAAAAAAAGAGGCCGAGTTAACAACTTCCTGAAGTGGGACCGTGGGTGGTGGTACAAATACACAAAGCAAGCAACCTCGCGTTCTCCGAAATAACTTGTAATCGAAGACTCGGGCTAAGCCCGAGGAGCCCGTGTACCAGAGTCTCCACTGGGCTGTTAAAAACACCAAGAACACAGCTTAAAAACAGGCAAAAATGACACAGCATTGATACCTATCTTAAACACATTCAAAGTCACAACTTTTCCACATCTTGAATACAGAAGTAACATGACTGAATGCTCATTCTGCAACTGCATTAGATACCGGAATGCAAAAACAAGACAAAGCGTATGCAATATGCATTGACTAGCGAGTGGTCTGCTGTAAGGATGCCAATTGTGTTGCTAATGCAGAAAGAAATATGACTGTTTAGTGTTGCCAATGCAAAAAAAAAAACACAATTGAAATTGATCTGTGAAATATTTCATTTTGTGTATAAGATTCAGCAAAATTTCACTTTTCAGAATGGCGTTAAAACGCTTCGAATTACACAATTATTTGAAAGTGTGGCACGAACTTCTTCCTACACACAAGCATGGGTGTCGGAAGAGGGGCAGGAATTTGAAAATTTCAGCAAAAAAAGCTGTTTCCTTAGTTTNGAGTAGTAACAAACAAATTTCACGGCTTCTGGCTCCCACTAGAACAACTTTTGGAAAAATCCACTAGTGCGCCCCTGGAAAGTCCTTCGGACGCCCATGTACACAAGCATGTAAAATTACGCCATTTTTGTAAAAATTGTGCTGTATTACACCATCTGGCAACACTGTTCAACAACACCAATGCAGTAAGCAAGCCATAGCAGGGTGACAGACTGGGCCCGGTGTATTCTGCCAAACATTATGAAATCCTGCCAAATTCACTGCCAAATTACAAATAATATGTTACAAATCATACTGACAAAATACTGACAAAATTTTGCAACATTTTGTTCATTAAACGATTTACTTTAACAATGGACCCAACACTAATTGAAATTGTGTTACTCAAACTTATTTAGACAAAATTCGAAAGTGAAAAATGTATATAAAGTGGGGGCCTAGGCCCATGCGGCCCCCCGGTTCGGCCACCTATGATGAGGATATTAATTTTACTCCGTCCTGATCGTTCGTTCTGCATCTTGATTAAAACTGAAAAGTTCTCATTTTCGGAAATGCTGCGAAGAGAACTTTTATCTGTGTGTCAGGCTTATGCAGAATCGCATGGAAATATTTTCAACTGCGGCTAAGAGCACGAAAAGCACAGCCACACCATTACAGACAGATGGGTGGTAAAAATCTAAAATCTGTTAACCACTACAAATCTCTGGGAGCTGTACTGAATACTGAGCTCTCAGATGACAAAGACATTCAGAGACAACTGCAATATCAATATTGTGCAACAAACAAGCTGCAAGCCTCTTTTTCCCGATGTTCAAATGCAGTTAAAAATGTACATTTTTGTTCCTTTTCTACGCCCATGTATGCATAACAAATATGGTGGAATTTCAGAAAGTCATGCATGCAAAAATTGCGTGTGACCTATAATTTTGGATGCAGAGCTCTATACAACCTGCCCTGGAGAGCGAGTGTTAGTCGTTATGACTCATCAGGTTCAATGTACCAGTGACATTCCTACAATTGTGGCATTATTAAGAAAAAATATGTACTTGTTTCTCGAAAGATGCAGAAGGTCTAATAACGTATGGTTGCCTGCTTTGACACAGTCAGATTGTTTAGGAGTGTTGTACGAAGTGAACAAATAGTGTTTAAAGAAGGCGACTGTAAACCTGATGCTCGGCCTCCAACGCCGTTTCAAAACCTTCTGTTAAGAAAGTTTTTGTAGCCCAGTGTCAAGCGAAATTTCTGACCTATTACTTTTTGGCAGCTATTTTGTTTCTCAGAGTAAAGGAATACAGTTTGGCGATTACTATTTGATGTGTGTTGTGTAAATTAAAACTTTTTGGTTAGATGTCAGATACCCACAACAAGCTACACTACGGAATAAGTAAAACCAGTGAAAAATATTGGACTTAATCTTAGACTTCAATTATATTTCTTTTTCTAACTGTAACATAAACCGTAACCCGGCACACTTACCTAAACACCAACCCCTATGCCCTAATCATCAGTTTTCTCAGCGTATTTTATGTGTAGAATGTTGCTCTGTGCATGCGCATATGGCGTGAAGTCAGAAATTTTGCTTGACACTGGTGATTCAGCCTCCAACGCTGTTGTAAAACGCTGTTTTTTATTAACCAGCGTTGTGCAGAATGTGTGTGTTTGCATGCTATGGACTTCGTGTCTGCGGGCAAAAGTACATTGTTATTATATGTGACAGTTTGCGAAAAAGTTGTACCACGGTTTAATCAGCAAGATGACGTCATCGAATGAAATTTCATGAAAATTGCCACCCCCCCCGAAATGAAGAGCTGGTTGCGTCCCTGCCCCTGAGTAACTTATGATATACTCGTAAAAGAAAACACTTAGGTCCATATCGCTGGCATTCTTAGATGATTCACAAAGCTCTATTGTTTCACTTCACTATTTCTTTGTTGTTGTTTTATTAGAAGATTTGCATAACTGACCTAGGTCTTAAACTTTTCAGGAATAAAGTAATGAAGAGTTTTTGATCCGATGCCACTGACCGGAAGTTGATAACGGAAGTTGACCGGAAGTTGATAAAGGAAGTAACGCGATGATAAGATGTGGTAGATTAGCATGGTATGTGGTACATCGGCTTTGAACTGTCAAGAAATGTAGTCAGGTTCAGATGGTTTTAAGCTGTTTTCTCTTAGTACATTAGATTTCGTAGCACTCTACACCGTTTGAGAAAGTTTTTAGATGGAGAGCAGCAGGCCCACAACCAGGAAGGGGCAACCGGGCAATTGCCCCCCAACCCCACAATTTTGAAAAACATGTTTAGTTGTTAGGTACAACAACAATTTACAATCATTTTCCCCCCGAAAAATGATACAACAACAAGCTACGTCCCCCCCCGAACAAACCAATGGTTGCGGCCCTGACGAGCAGTATGGCAGAAATTAAGTTGTTTACGATTTTGAAGCGTGAAGGCTACTTGGATTTCATTTGCATGCAGACTATAAGCCTCTATCGTGGATTTCAATGTTTCATCAAACCAAGAATCACTCAATCGAGATGAAGGTTTGTTTGCGTGGCAAACTGTCGGTAAGTGCCGAGAGCGAAAATTGTAAGTTGCAGTAAAGATGGTTTATAGTGCCCACTTAAAGGAGTGGCATGTTTAGGAGTTTGATTCTTCGACAAATGGGAAGAATTTGAATGCTATTAAAAGCCATAAAGCGAAGAATCTTTCAATAGATTTTTCTGAAATGGAATGGACGTATTGGATGACGCACTTGAAAATAAATCGTAAAAAGCACATCTCGCTCAGTATTGAAATCACGACATTTCACAAGGACCAAACGTTTTTGTATGGTTCCCAAAGCAAAGGAGCATGTGGTCTTCCTTGTTGCTATAAAGTATGTTACGATTAACCGAGAAGATTGTTGTCAACGCTTATGGTTGTAAGTTCCCAACAAGCACAGTTTAGATGTTATATTGTACTTTGTTATCGGAGCCAAACGCCTATATTTTCTATGAATCTCCCTGGTGGTATCTGACACAAGTAAATATAAAGGAAAGATGTGAGAAACACAAGTTTTGTTCGCCATTTCTTTTTCCTCACCAAGGATGAAACTTGGGCGTTACACTGTATGACGACGGACACCAGGTTCGCATCTTTTAGAGGACCTGTCTCAAGAAACTGTAAGTATGGGCGTCGGAAAGGGGTTCGGGGATTCATGGCCCCACCCTGGATTTTGAAATTTGATAGTTCCTATTAACTGTTTTAGTAGAAAATTGCTTTACCCCTAATTTCGCGTTGGCGAAATGAAATTTCACCACTTCTGACTCCCACTGGAAAAAATGCTTTGGCCAACCTCTAAAAATACGTTATTGCCTCCCGCCCTGGAAAAAAATCCTTCCGACGCCCGTGACTGTGAGGAAAAAGACGCATCCATTGCATGGCGGTTTCATCCTCCCCAAAGCGATGGCAGAGGAAGGCAGACAGCAAAGCTTTTTACGTAACTCGATTCAGTTTGAATGATTTTCTGGAGAGCAAAATTCTGCTAGGTGTATAAGTAAATGACGTACAAAATTACTGTTCATTTCCAATCACTACACGTCGATGAACAGGGGTTGCTACTACCATTTTGTGGTTTTTGGGAAAGACGTTCCATTGTGAACTAAAGTAGTAAACAATTTGACTACTTCCGTGTCAAACGTTTGACCAACCTTTGCGTTTGTAATAAAAAGTACCATGTTTGGCGATTGAAGCGATTGTTGCCACACAATAAAAGTGACTGACGTAAAACCAACGGTTTTTCTTGCTATACAGCTGACCGCAAAAAATTAAATGGTTTTCCCAAGCATCGGTCTTTTCTTGTTTTCTTAATATTCATTGTCCTACTTTCTTGCGTAATATATTTGTGCGGATAAAACTAGTTAAAACCAGTTGTGAGCTATTTTAGTATGTGTACGAGGTGTCCACATTTCGAAGTTCAAGCAAGTTCGCAATTTATTTTGGCAGAAGCACTAAAGCACCACGACGCCACTTTGGTTAAAAGCGTGCGTCTCAATGCAAAGACAGATATGCACGTGATGCAAAAACAAACCGGGACGTTTCGCAAAAACTGGTCATAAGAGGAAACGTGCGGCCGTGTTCAGGGAAAGTACAGGACAACCATCATCTGAACTGTGCATAACGAAAAATCAAAACACCGCCTGCAGCGCACATCCACATTTTCGGATCATCATAAGCTTCATTGCTGTCTGTCTCCACTGAATTTTTCCTTCTG
>JGI24158J21664_10014085_pt1 | contig 10528 bp, 5 predicted proteins | sample Ectturendosymbi3_FD_21664 | JGI IMG/M metagenome (IMG submission 21664)
GACCTCCTCTTGGCACAAAAATATGAACTGCTACAGAGCAACAGTCGTCTGCTTGGATGCGAAAGGGTTATGGAAACCCGGGAAGAGTTTCATTTTTGCTAGTTTTACACTTTTTCTGCCACGTTCAGCTCCTTGCGGAACAGAGAAAACAACGATAGATACCGGTTGCGACTCAGCACTCCCGCGCAACTGTGTTGATCATCCAGCAGACTGCAACCTCATCAAAACTACACGCTTATTAATTTCGCACTAATTCGGCCATCAACTTTAAATCACGATGGAAATTTATGAAACTTTCAAGGTGCGCCCGACGAGACAACCTGTTTTGTAAGTTTTTTTCGGTGTCCCAGTGCCTTAATTTTATTTTTGCATGAAATTGTTTGATGTATGTGCCAATAAACTCTCTCTCTCTCTCTCTCCCCCTGGAATCTCAAGCTGGCCACTGGACTGTACCACAGGTGCACAACCTACTGCCTTCGATAAAAATGCGGGCCATGCACGTTTCATTCAAAATACAATACTGCAAAATTATGGTGGCCGTTTAGCATAAATAAATAATTTTTTGTCCGCTGCTGATAAAAGCTTTGATGCTTTGTAGAAAGACGGTCAAACATGTAAAGTTAGGCTAGTCTAGGTGTGTGTATAAGAAGAACAGAAGCAATGAAAAACTATATAAGTTTCGACTCACTGGTGGCCGTAATTTAGAAAAACAAACGTAATGCGGTTGGCAGTGACAAAAAGGTATTTTACCCCTGGCCTACACCCACCCGAAAGCAGTCCAAAGGTGGACAACAAATGAGAATGGTGTGAATGTTATTCCAACCTGGTGTGGTGTGAATCCAGAGAAAGTTATTAGTTGCTGAAACCTGTGATGTAGGCTATTTTGAGTTACTGTCCCTGTAAAATTCCCGAAAAAAGAAAACCAGTGTGATAATAAATGATTGAAAAAATGACCGGCATTATTTTTTACTTAGGACGCCATTAATCTCAATTTATAGTATGACTATGTAAGTGCGAAGTTTCTTATTTCAGACAAAGGCGCTGGTTTCTCCTATTTACTGTAGGCCTACAAATTCAGCGAATGTTGTGATAGACGTGCAACTCCTAAAGTAGCGCAGACACATTACTGGATAATATTTGCAGGAACAGATAGATGAATTAGATGAATACATTACAACCACCAAAAAGTACCATTTGAAGCAAGTGTGAGCGTCCTTAGTTACAGCTTTTCTGCTTTCCAACAACAAGCATCAGGAATTTCATGTGTGCACTACTCGTCGCTGGACTCTACGACGAAGCAATGTTGCAACTTGATTGCGACTGCAGTGCCCCGCGATGGCACGTCGCAGTCGCAGCTTAGTGTGCATCCGCCTACAAGTAGCCTACCTTGAAAACCGACTCAAGTTACTTATTCTCTACTTTTGGCTCAAAACACTATAATAATGAAACACGCTGCAGCTTCGTGACCAGTTTGTGCATATTCTGCCTGCTTGAATCCACTAATTCCATCCTTTTGCGATGATTCAAATTTGCACGTATCTGTCTTTCAATAGTTGTAAGCCACAGAAGTTACATACGCAAGTGAATACGCATTGCAATTTATTTCGCAGGGAACTAGTTTCATGTATTTTACACATCTTCAATCCTGCAAGCAGTAAGAAAACTTAATAGCGAAATGTTGACACTGAACAAGAGTTGAAAAACAGGACACAAGAACTGCAGTTATCAACACAAAACAAGAGCGGAAAATTTAGATTTTTTACTGCTGACCACACTAGAACCTTGCAAAACTCAACTGCTAACCAACCTGTGCTTGCTAGCCGTTGTGTGGTGTTAGCTTGGTATCTTAAGTAGGCCGTGGTAGGCCTATGCTAATGCTCCAAATACAAACACGATGTACAATTTCGACGGATTGGAGAAACTCCACTTTTTCAGCAAACTTACAGACTAAATGCAGTGATCTATAGTTTCTGTAACAGAACTGACAGTTGCGAAGAAATTCGAAACAAGATTATGAAATCCAAATCCGGTTGAGCAGAATTTATAAAATCCAAATCCATCACAAAGTTGAAAATCCGCCGGATTTAAATCCAAGTTAATGTTCATCTCTGCTGTACACCAGTGGTGTGTTTGGTTGTCTTTCCAACCAAACTGAAGATCAAGACGCTCCAAACGCTGCGTTTAGAATAACATTATATGTTACGCACGAAAGACTTCTCCATTTAGTGACGACACTTTAGGATATTTGTTTTTAAAACCATTTCCATACCACGCCCCCCTTAATGTAATCGTCCTTTGTTTCAAGCCCCCCCTGACATTGAATAAGTTGTAAAAACAGGTGTATTTGTTGGTAGGCTAAATTTATTGAGCAAACTTTCCATGTTGTGGAGCGCGTAAGGGCTCGTGCGCACCTGGGATGGCATGCCCCGCGGTTAAGAACCACTGCTTTGGGACATGAATAAGGGATAACACTAAACGAAGGGCCGGCGGGCCGGCGGGGAGGGCCGGCGGGCCGGGCGGGCGGGCTGGAGGGCCGTGTTGCCGAATGAAAAACATGAATTTTCCGCGGGTTGACGAGATGCACAGAAGGGTGGGCCGGCAGACTGCACTACAGGACGGACTAGTGGGCGGGCTGCACATTAAGCTGGGCTGTGGAAAAAGGCGGGCCGGAGGGCTGTCTTCTGTGCAGTGTGCAGCCCGCCAAAAGTTCACGTTTTTCATTTGTAAACATGGCCCTCCAGCCCGCCCGGCCCTCCAATTAGTGTTATCCATGAATAAGGAAAGGTGCTTCGTGTTTTGTAAGGTAGGCCTATTGGTATTTGGTAATGGAAGCGTTTAGCTCAGGGGTTCTTAATAATTGCCTCAATACCCTCAACGGGATTGAGATTTGGACGTTTAGGGGTATTCATTCACTTAATCTTAAAGTTAATACCCCCAAGGGGTATTGAGATTAGACATTCATTCATTGGAGGTATTCAACATAACATGATTTCAGTTATATGAAACTGAAGTGTAAAAATCTGATGTTGAAGAAGACAACAATTTGATGTTGACGAGATTCATCCCAGTGGCAACACTGAGAGTGACGGTGGCTGAAATTAAAATTAGGCTAGCAAGAAATATTATTTTTACTACCGTTGTGGTGCCGTTGCTCACCGTAAACTATAGTTTTTCGCGACTCCTCGGGTTATTTCACATCAGCTGTCAAAATCTGTTACTGACTGATATCCGTATTTTACAGCCGGCACTGAATAATACAAGAGAAAAAATGGTTAGTCATTATTCATTACAGATAAGTGTTAGCCAGTGCTGCCATTTTAGCTGATTTGTTGCTAAGTTGAGTAGGATTTTCTCGCTGTTATGTTAGCAGTCAATATTTTCGATCTAGAAGTTAGCTGTTTTTCTAGCAGGATTTTAAAACCATTTGGCAGGTTTAGCAGATAACAAATATTCCTGACCATGAATATCAAACATATTCAATGTGTTTTGATGGTTTTTTGAGATGAAAGCATTTACACCTTCTTTGTTCTTCATCAAAAATACTTCAACTTCTTCATAACATGACATCTCTTTCAAACATTTGGAATTTTTATTATGACACAACCAAACTGCTTCAGGCTGATAATTGTGACAAAATTGGTGAAGCTTGAGTTAAATGATTTGCTTCTGTGCTTTGAGCACGTTAGGTTATGACTACATTCCGCTTTTGCTGCTGCCATCTTGGCGGCAAAATAGACACTGCTTTCTTAGAAAGTTGTACAGTAGGAACTGAAGCTATACTCACTTTGCTTATTGATGAGCATTGTTCTATTCTATTGTATAAACACATGCGACCATTTGAAAGAGATTGTTACTGCGTGTCAACTGTCTTACAAAAAGGAGGTAAGCTGTACTTGCGCTGCTCAATATGTCGACGGAGAAAAAATTGTAGGCCAAAAAAAGAGTGGTGGCCACAACGAACATTTTCTGCCCTTGTTCAGTGATACAGCAGCGAAGGTGCAAGATCAGATAAAAAATTGATTTGTAACTTTTTAAGTTGACTTTTAATCATCTAAAAAATAGCAGATTTTTGGGAAGAAAGTCACTACATTCAGCAGATTTTAGCGGAAAACTTGTGACAAGATTTTTAGCAGAATCTAACAGTTTTTTGTGACACCATTTAGGAATTGTATGTGATAACCATCTGGCAACACTGGTGTTAGCAAACATCTATGTAATGTGCTCTGCAATGACTAGCCTAATGCTTGACAGCTTTGGCATAGTTCCATTTAATTAAGGTAGTGTCTATTTTACTGCCAAGATGCTGGCGGCAACAGATCGGCTAGAGTTATTGTGCCGCCAGTCGAATATTCGGTCTCGTGGCATGGCGCAATACAAACAAAAAGGTCACTTTGTCAGGAACACGCTGTCCTGGCTGCTCATGGTGTAATGGTTAGGTATTACGGGCTGCTATGCCAATGGTTGGCGGTTCGACTCTCGCCTTGCTGACTTTCATTTTGTTTTTTTCTTTGCTTTTTTCGAGGCTCCGCTTACGTGTTACCTTTAGGGGTTAGTGTTGTTAGGTTAATATCAGGGTTAGGTTAGCATTAGCTTAGTGTTAGGTTAGTGTTAGCTCAGCATTAGGGATAGGTTAGGTTTAGCCTTAGCGATTAAGTTAGGCTTAGCTTAGGGTTAGGTTAGGATTAGGGATAGTTTAGGGATACAGTAAGGGTTAAGGTTAGGGTTGGGTTGTAGGTTTATCTTTACTTATATTTACTTCCTTTCTACCAAGCCTTTTGCTGCTGCCATCTTGGCAGCAAAATATACACTGCCTTTAATTAATTCTTGGTGGCAGCTTTGGCTTCTGTTAATACTTACCATTTTGTATCAGCTAAAAATTGCTTGTTTGTGCTTTTTTAGCAAAATGAGCACTGATGGTTTTGACTGATTTTTGTCAGTAAGCTTTGTGCCGATCTTTTCTCTGTTGAGGTTTCCTCAATTTACAAGCTTGGACCCGGCTAGCATCTGAGGGCTTGCCTAACTTATACCAGTCAGTCATTGAACCAGCCATTTACTCAAGGTGAAAGCATGTCGTCAGTTGATGTTCGCGAACAGCTGGTTATTGCAAAAAAGCACCTAGTGCAAGCATTGGAAGATAATGAAAAGATGTAAGTAAATTGAAACTTTTGTAAGTATTTCAATCAGCCTGGGCTAAATAATTTGTAACTGGGCTAAATTTGTAAAACTACATTTGCAGATCATTCTGAAAAGATAACAACTGGATGGAATGACACACAGTCAAAAATATGCTTTGTTCATTTATCATGTAGGCCTACAGTGTACTGAGTTGCGTTCATGAATTATTGTAGTGCACCTATATTGCACTAAAATATTACCAATAGCGATACATGTACAACATCAATATTGAAAAAATCCTTGGTTATCAACTCAAGTAATTTTTAGGTAATCTAAAAAAATCCTAAGATTGGATGGCTACTTTGAATGTAGATATATAACAGTTCCATCCAATGGACAAGTTTTGTTATGGTTTTAGAAACAGTGTATATAGTGAGAAAGAAAAAAGGAACAAAACACCAAATGACAACAAAATACAGAATTAACGGAATCATAGCCAATGACAAAACAGCAACAGTTGGTACACAGTAAAATACAAAAAATGGGACACATTACACAAAACATCAGATGCAAACAAAAAATTATAAAAGCAAACAGCATTCCCCAAAGTCAAAAATAGCAAATAAGGGGAGCCACGGCAAAGATGAACGAAATAATCCTGTGATATTTCAATTGAACAACAGATATTACAGCAACATCAATGTTAAATCATATATCAGGTTTTTTTTACAGAAAATGTTAGGTACCTGGCATGGACCTGTAGGGACTCGATTTCTCTGATTGTAGGGATCTGATTTTCTCTGTATCAAGGGACCTGATTTTAAATTCTAGAGACCTGAATCGGGTCCTTACAACACCTTAAAAAAACCTGCATATACATAATAATCATTTACATAACACAGATGAGACATGGTGGGCAAGCAATGAGTGAAGAGTTGAGACATGTACACATGAGCAAGTGAATCATGCACATAGTTGAGAGAAGTAAGCAACAATACAGGGGTTTAAATTGACACCAATGCAGGCTGAGGCTGATGCATACATAAAACTAGTTGGGTGACCTTCACAATTGTGCACACATATAGAAAGTTTAAGCAGTATTCTACAGACAAAAGCTTGATTATTTACAGCTGTGTATCGAAAATGCCTTATTATGTACAAAGAGGTATGTTGTGCACATCAGTATATCAGAAGCCTTTTTTAGGTGGTTGAAAAGTGTTTTCTTGAAATTATGTGTGTATAATGTACCTATTTGTGACACGGACTAGTGATCTTCATCCAGAGTGCATTTGCATCAGCTGGAAGCAAGCATAGTTTTTGTAAATATTCCTTTACATAAAGTTAAAGAGATAAAAAGTAATTCACTTTTCTAAACACAATATTACCTAAAATTATCAGTTGTGTAAGTCATTCTGTGCCATTTCCTTGGACAAAATCATTTGTTGTGCACAATTTCATGATAATTACACACCAAACACACTTTTGTATGTATGTTAAAAAAATAAAAGTTGTAGTTGTACATTGGATACAGGTTTATATTAGTAATAGCTCAATTGCAAGTAGTTTTATTAGGGGTCTTGATGTAGAGCAAAGACACATTTCTGATTAGAAAGAAAAAGCTTTTGCAGTTTTATCCTTATGGTCATTGTTAAGCAAGCTACTAGAGAATGTTGTTGCTAAATACTTAAATTGCTAAATTCATGTTAAACCAGTTGGTTAAAAATCTCCCTTGACCTGAGGACTGTGAGTTGCTTTGCTGCATGGGTATGGTTTTCAGAGAACTGTTAAAACATGTTGTGAAGGAACTCTGCACTGCAGTAATTATTCATTATTTGGATGAGTTGAAATGGACTAATGAATTTTAAATATTGGTATTGTTGTGAAAAGTAGTTTGGTGTTGCTTTGTTTATTATATCAGTTGAATAAATACAAGTTAAGATGTTTTAGGATAATCTACTCAGCGGCTTAATAACATTATGTTGTTATACTTTTTCTGGAATAAAAGCATACAGAATGCAAATGCACATTTTAGCTTACAATACACTTTTGCAAAGTGTATTGTTTTTTTGCCTATTTTTCCACAGGGTTCGCACATGGTATTGAGAGCAATATATATTGGGGTTGTGGTGCTGCATTATTGTGTTACAAGCAGCCTTGTAGATATGGCTTAAGCTACTGTGTCACTGCTAGGGCTGTAGTTGGGTGGGAATGCGTTCCCACATTTTTTTCATAGTAGCCTAACTTGAACATGTGTCTTTTTACTAAGACTTTCTATGTACATCTCCAGACATCACTAAAATCAATAAATGACAAGCTATCTCTTGTGCAGGACCCTAGAATAAATAACTAGTTTTTTGGAGCGTTCCCACACTTCTTTTTTACTACTACATCCCTGGTCATCACAGGTTGCATTCACCTAAAAACAAGCTTTATATGAGATTCTTATTGAATCTCAGCCATGTGAAACTATAGTGGCATTGGCAACATTAGCCTGCTAGTTTCTGCCTAGTTCTTTGTGAATGGTGCATTTTAGTGTTTGATCTGGAAGTGTTTTTTTACCAAGAACATTTTTGCATGTTAGCCAAGGACATCAAAGATTTTGATGGGTTACATGTGGTATTATGCAAATTGTTCCATTGTGAAACTAAGAATGTTTTGGTCAGATTTGAATTATACAAGAGTATGTTTCTCAGATTTGAATTATTGAACCATGCAATGTTTTCAGTGAATTTTGTGTTTGCTTGAGTAATAAAGTATTAAAGCTTTTACAATTGAATTATGGTTATCAATGTTGTTTAGTGTGAAGTCACACCTGTTAGGAAGGAGCAGATATATATGCTTCATAAAAAGATCCTTTTGATAGCAAAAGTGGAATTGATTATATTTAAATTTACCAGTTGGATTGGATTTATGCAGGTTTGAGGTTGATTATGTAGACTACTAAGATTTTTTCAATTTTTAACTATTGGACACGTACTTTGATTTAATGTCTCCATTACAGAGAAATAATGACTTGGTGGATGAGAGACCATAATTTACTTTTATCAACAAGTGACATCTGATTGCTACGATGTCAGGTTTTGTGTAGGTTTGAGGTCATAGTGTAGAAAAGATATGACTCGACAGACAGACATGGTCCGTACTTTCTTATAGGAAGCGATGTGGCTGGTTGTGATCTGAAATGGTTGTTCACAACAGAACTTGACAGGGATAATGCACTTCATAATTGGGTAATTGTCATCTTGATGGAAAACAACTTTTATTCAAGATGCACTCAAATTTTTTTTGGTGATAAACATGGCATGTTGTGGAATTTTGGAATTTAACTTGATTAGCCAGTACATCTGTTTACACTGACTGTGCTCGTGGTGTTGACACATTTTTTACATCGTCATTTTTTAATCAGCAAAACTGGACACTAATGTCATAAAAATGTGTCATAATTTGAATGCCATTTACTTTCTGTTGATCAGTGTTCCCATGTCTGTTTGGACTCAAACTGTAGTTACTTAGCTTGCTGTTGGCCCCAGTTGATTTCACAGTTGAGATGTAATTGTCGGCTTGCTAATATTAATCTAGTTTTAACTAACCTTATCCTCCTTCAGATTTTCTCTTAAAATCTACAGTAGCAATACAAACTTCCAGCAAGCCAGAAAATCTGTAGCTTAAACACCAACTAGCTTGTTGAAAATATTTTTTCAAAAAAGCCAAATTCCACAAATGCCAAATACAACAGCATTTGCATATATTAATTTTTTCATGAACTGCATTTACTATTTGCTCGTAATGAATGTGTATTGTGTAACATGTTAACCCCCACACACAAAACACTAGACTTTAAACATGCATCGCAGTAAAGAGAAAAAACATAAATGCACGAAAGAAGACGAGGATATATACATTGCGGTAGTATAGAGTATACGCTTGATGGCACTAATGCGTTTACTGTAATTTGATGAAATACAAGCTTTTAAGACACACGCATGAATGTCGCCATCATAATTATTATAATGAAGAACTGCAATGACTTCCAAGTACATTGATGTATAGAATGCATGAAGGAGTTGGAGGCTGCGAAGGACCAGGGGTCATCTATGCTGCAGACCTCCCAAGGACAAAGCTTCTTATAGTGTAAAGGGAACAGTGTATAATAGTTAGTAAAAGTCTTATGCTCTGGGTATAAAATGTAATATGTGCAAAGCGATTGTATGGTAAATTGAAGTAAAATGCGTTGCAGGCAAGGACAAGCTACCAGAAGAAAACGGTGTAAATTTGTCACATTAAACATTTACTGTTTTTATACATTCAAAACATTTGTGAATGCCAAAGAGGAAATGCCTATAAAGCTACAGACCGCTGCAGAACCACAATAGTGTCACAAGGTTTAAGCAGGTTGAGAACCGGTTGCGCAATCATGTTTTGCAGAAAAGAACTGGTCAATGCATTCATGAGAAACGGAAGGGCATTTGCTTTGTGTCTGTAGATTAGGCATCCCACAACTTCATACACTGATTTGATGCGACTAGTTTCTGTGAGCGCAGCAAAAGTCTATTGATGTAATACATAACAGAAATACTTCATGATTTGACACTTTCCACTGTAACAGCGATACGTATTTAAATCAATCCACTTGGTTTATGTACAACAATAAATAAGAACACAATGTATGGTTCTAGTAGCTGAGTAGTACATATTTCTTATACTCTGCCAGAACAAGTGCCAAACACGTTTTTTTTTCTCCGGAGGAATTTTTGACCAAATTTCTATTGCACTATATTTTATCATTTTAGCACCTGAGTTTGAACAAGCTTTTGGTAAAGCAAATTGTAGAGTTTTGATTTGTCTTGTGCGATATGAATGAACATCAGTAATGAGTTTGAAATAATTGTTAAACGTAGCTGATAACTGAGAGGTAGTATAATTGTGCTTCAATTTGCTCACTTCAAGGTTGTATATGTTGTATATATCTTTTAGTTGGAGAATTTTTGCATTTTATAAATGGTAGTAACTTTGTTTGTCAAAAGTTTATCTGCGTTTAACACTTTGACGTCCAGCTGGTTTTGGGGATTTTCGGCAAAAAAAACACTTAAACGCACATGGCTTTGCGCATGAATATCTCCGCTCCTGTTCGCTCTAGCGACTCGGCGAAAGTCTCAAACCACGCATACAGTCTAGTAGATTGCACTCAAAAAAAATTTTTTTGCTTGGGGGGTGCGGGTTGGCTGTGAGTGACGTCATAAGTGGAGGACTTTTAGGCCACCTTGGCCCACTTTGCCTGGCCCTGGGCACCAATCGTTAGGTGGTAGTATTTCGCTGAAGTTTTTACTGGCAACTAGGCTACAATCCGAGTCTTTTGATACTTTGGATGACCTACTGGGGTTTCGGGTTCAAAAGTTATGATGTTAGTTAGTAA
>JGI24158J21664_10014088_pt1 | contig 10528 bp, 7 predicted proteins | sample Ectturendosymbi3_FD_21664 | JGI IMG/M metagenome (IMG submission 21664)
GTGTTTACTGTTTCACTTGTTGACTGATGTGCGCGGACACTAAATGTGTGCATTTCCTTATTAGAAAAGGAATCTGTGACTGGAAGCACGCTGAGGAGCCACGAGCAATCAATGGAACATAAAGATGCCGCGGTTACGTTTAGTCGCAGATGCAGTTAATCGCTATGAAGAATTGATACAGAGCTACCTAGTCAGATCAACCAATGGCAACAATATTGGAAATCCCTTCTGCAACGTTTGGTTTCTGTCGTAAAATATATTGCTGAGCGAGGACTGACGTTCAGAGATGATGAAAACGTTTGGTCGCCCACAAACTTTTTTCAGGCAAAATTTCAAAAAAAGGAAATGCGATGCTTCTGGACTTGCGGTGACGAATTTTGCAACAGTTTCACAAATCGCTAACCATTGTCAATTATCATGTTGCATCACAAACTTTTGTTACACTTGAGTTAACAAATATTACGTCACAAGATTACGTCATCAAGATTAACGATCCGTGGAAAATTCTAGTGACTTCATCGGCCATCCCCTACCTAAAGATTATGTATCTGATCCGCACATTGGGTCTCCCACCACGTCTGGGACCCCCACCATCTAAATCCGGGCTGAATAGCATTTAATTTTGAGCTGACTATTTCTCCGAAATGCTTCAACTTCGCATTGAATATCCCACTCATCGTGCCTTCCAAAAGCGCTGCAAAGAGGAACATGAACGAAAAGCACTTTGATCGATGAATACGTCGTTAATTTCCTTCGCCTTCTGCGGCACTTCCCGCATTTATTCCTTGGCGAGCTCGAGCTCTGGGGGTTTCATCATGCCAAAAACATGGACGGTTATGGGCCAAGACAGATAGATTATTATGAACATTTAATGTTATGTCTTCTCGTTGCAATAGGGTATAGGGCCTGCCGCGTTGTGGCAATGCAAGTTGTTTGCAGTCGACTTTTCAGTTTATTCAGTTTTGTCGACTTTTCTGTTTCGTAAATTGTTACGAGAGTTCATGTCTTTATCGACCATGACTAAACTAAAAAGTCGACATAGCTGAAGAAACAAACACAAGCAATTAAGCGGACGAACTCAACAAGGAATTGTTCACGCTACAGCGTGCTGCCCCGTACCGGCTCACAATGGTCTGAAACCGGTATGATCGGAGCCCACGCGCGATTACTGAACACAACGCTTCACGCACCAAATGATACGACAATAATTAAACAATTACATCCATGACACAGTCTTCGTTAGGCAATAGTCGATAGTGAAAATGGGTTCGCATATTTTATCCGCAATGTGAGGAGCATATCCGCTTGACTTGCATTGCAGCGAGGCACGTATTTTGAAGCAAAGGCTAAGGAACGCCATTTGGCATTTTCCGTTCGAGCACACATCTCACTTTGCTTCCTGCGGCGGTACACCGTTGGCTGAGGTTTAGTCGGTCGTAAATGGGTGTTCGCGAAATATGGGTAGACAGACGCGAAATATCAATATGTAGTACCCCCATAAAATTTTTTTGTAAACTACGGTACCCTCACCCCAGGGTCGGCCTTATGCCGATGCAACCGATGCTGCTGCATTGGGCCCCGCGCCTCTGGGGGCCCCGCGCCTCTGGGGGGCCTGCGCCTCTGGGGGCCCTGCGCCGCATGGTGTGTTTAGGCAGATTGTTCATTTTTCTAGATACCCTTTGCGATTGAGAATTCGGTAGAAACGCCATATAAATCTCATTGTTAACAAACAACGCTCTCGTTAGAACTAGCGATGAATTCCTCTATTTTCGAACGTTAGCAAACGTGCTCAGTTCTCGTGCTAAGGCTTTATATCTGCGCTCTACCATGATCGTATAGCAGGCCCGTAACCAGCTTGAGACACTAGAGGGTTGAAGTGCTTTCTGAGAGGGGCCCAAAGTTTTTGAACTATGTCCAACAATTTTAAACTATATCCAACACATTTTTCTGGAGGGGGCGAAGCCTCCTTGCGCCCTCCTAGTTACGGGCCTGTCGTATAGCACGGTTGACTGAACAGGATGACGTCATAAAACCCCTGCTCAGAGGGCCCCGCGCTTAGGTCTTGCATTGGGCCCCGCGACTGCCAGGGCCGGCCTTGCCTCACCCTCAGTGGTCCTAACTACAGATGGACATAGAAACGGAAACTTGGAGATCCACCGCCGAGAAATGATTTCAAAGCACAAAATAATAATTTCCCTCTAAAAACGCAGTTTTGGGGGTACAGTGTAAAAAATTTGTATGCTATGTGTGTTTCGTTGCATAGATACGATATTTTGTGAAAGTGAGTAAAAATGGACGTCGGGAAGTCAAAAATAGTTGGTCCGGAAATAACAGATGACACATGTCCCAGAAAAACGTAATCAAAATTAAATTTGCATTATACTCTTCATTTCCCGAATCATACAGCGTTTGAAGGTTTCTGAGCAAGATTTTGAATTTGAACACCTTCCTCAGGACAGGAAATAGGAGTTTATTTTTTTCTGCACATTGCAAAGCCACTTGGTTGATTTTAGTCAGAATCATTAACCAGTCTATTTTCTGCTGAGCAATAAAGCAGAGTGTCAAATATGAAATCCACAATACTTCGAAAGTCAAAGCCTATGAATAGTAGGTACTACCAGGAACCGAGTTAAAGTGGGGATGAGGGGACATGTCCCACCAACTTTTGGACAAGGGGGACACAATATCTTTGTCACCGCAATATTTTGTGATAAAAAACAGTGATGTAATGTAGTTCTACAATTTCGTGGGTGCATTACTGTTGAAAACCTCCAGCATAAAGCCAAATACTAAAGTTTGTAGTAAAGAAGTATATGCATAGCAATCGTTGTCAAGTACTAGCACAATACCGTGCAACTGCACAAACACTATGGGCGTAGCCATGGGGACACTTGGGCCATGTTCCCCAAAATATATAACTTCAAAAAAAGAACGACTACGGTTGAGTGAACATGGTGACGTTATCGAAACGCAAAATTCGCCCCCCAAAGTTTTCTAGGAAACTCGGTCTCTGGGTACTGCAATTAACCAAATTGCAACTGCCATCAATTTTATAAACTTTCATGACACACTTTATGCTACTCCATGTGTTCCGTAATGAACTGAAGAAACCTCAAGCAAACACTTATATGAAAAATTCAGGTTAAGTTAGCAGATTTTTTTACATCGTGTACATAACTTCACTATACCACGTCATGATAAATTAGTTAAGCTAACTGCAGTAGTATTACATATGCAAATCTAAGACATCAGCAACATCAATCATGTAATAGTCCTTCAGTCCAATATCTAATCTCTTGTAACCTACAGCATGATTTTTCATTTTGCTTAACAGATTCAGCTTTGCAGATTGTTTCCCTAAGTGTAGATAGGGTTGCCAGATGACCGGTATTTTACCGGCCTGGCCAGTATTTTACTGCTAATTTAGCAGAGACCGGTAAAAGGCCGGTATTTTGAAAATCAGTGCCTGAAGCTGGTAGTTTGAAAATAAATAATTTGCCGTAACTTCAAAAGGGACTAACGCGGAATTTCTCAAATTATGTTGACTCTAGTACTGAATCTTGTCAGGACAGTTATTTCAGCGAAGTTTATTTGCTGCGGTTGACGCAATCCTTGGTGCGATTGTCACGTCACACGCACACCGAAATTTAATGAGCCAGCCATAATACGGGCAAATTATTAATTGTGGCGTAACAATACTCCAATACTGATTGTCTCTCTGCTTTCCCCGTGCCGCTTACGAAATACGACGCTGCTGAGATCTGGCGCTGTTGACAAATCAAAGTGGCTTGTATTTTTACACAACGCATCTGACAACCCTGAGTGTAGTTAGCCTACAGAAAAAGCTATTAAATATTATAAACCGTCATAAAACTCCATCTCTTGATGTTGTATGGTGCTACAGATTAGCTTGAATAAGCTAATCTGTTCCACGACTATAGTTTTCACATGAAACAAGCAGTTAACGTTGCCAAACTCAACACAAACCACCCAACCTCTTTTCCACTCGAATCCCTTTTTGTCGGATTCCCAAACTGTCTTCCTGCTAACTGGATTTGCTGAATCGGAAACACTTCGAATACCACGCGCTCAAACAGCTCGGTGAGACACTCGCGGTCGTGCCTGAGTGCTTTGTCGGATTCCCAATCCAACGCGAATCCGATAACAGTGCAGTGTAAAGAGGGGAAGTAATATTTATAGGTATTTTGCAGTTAATATTGTGATGCCTACGAAATTTTGTTAGCAAGTAGCTTAGCTAGGGGATTCCAAAAACATGTGTGAGCGTTAGAAAGCACAATGACTCCATGTCGAGAACTTTTAACAAATTTGTCGATTTTTACACGACAGACGGGACATTTGCCAACGCCACGTTGAGCACAGTTGGCACACCGGATCTTTCGACAAAGTAAAGAAATGAAAAATGTTGATTGTAATCCGCATGCAATGACGAAAAACTTTATAAGCTGCGGCTTACCCGTATAATCGAACAAATACAGTGCGCATATTTTGAACTGGAGGACATGTCTTTGAAGATACCGTATTAATTCGATTGTAAGCGGCGGCTTATAATGTTTTTTTCGTTATGTCATACGGCTTATAAACATGATCAAGGGCGACTTACGATCAAGGACGGTTTGCTTTTTTTTTCTTTACCTTTTCAAAAAGTATGGATGACGCTCAGTCTTTCCTTGGCTACATTTTGTTGACCAAACTCTCTTTTCACATTCTATTCTCTTCAGCATCACGTGCACATCCGTCACAGGAGGGATCACGATAAACAGAAAGCAGTTGCAGTGGTGTAAGCATCATTTCCAGGGTTGTCAAAACGCGAAACGTGCTAGAACGCGGACGTATCTCAGAGGCTTAGGCAACCTATGTTCATGTGCGGTTTACAATCAAAGGCGGCTTACATTAAACTTTTAACACCATTTCATGCGGCTTACCATCAAGGGAGGATTAGTATCAAGGGCCGCTATCAATCGAACAAATGCGGTAATTCAGATTACTTTTATGCAGGCCCCTACGCCCCCAGCTTGCGTTGGATAATTTTCGTCAATTGAATGAATGTTTGACAAAAGTCTACCAATGTTTGACAAACACTCTGGTCGTGGTCTATCACTACCTCCGTCGCCATATGCTACGCTTATTGACTTTGTGAGACATGTTATTAAGTTGATGTCGAATGATTTGCTCTTGCTGCATTGTAGCAGATCATTGTCTCAAAATGAAGACAAACTTGAAGAATAGATATCCCTATGTTCAAAACAACCAGATCTTATAGCGCTATCAGAAACAATAATTAGGAAATTTCAGTTAGATCATCACTTCCAGGATATAGATAGACTTTTTCCACTGCACGTTACGGTCTGTTGTCAACCACGTGATCGTCTAAGATAGTTTTGTAGCTGTGTTTAGTGGAGGGGTTCTAATTGGGAGCAAATTTGTAATCTTGAGTTTTGATCTTAGCAGCAGTACTTAGTTTTTCTTTTTGTTTCATATGTCGACTTTTGCGCAGGACTGAAGATGTGTAACACACGAAACTAGTTTCCTTACGCAAATAAATTGCGATTGATTCGCTTGGTGTTGGTCACTTCCGTGACTTAACAGTTATTGCTGAATGATGAGTGCAAGCTTGAATCATTACAAGAAGATGAGAGCAGAACCTGGCAGGAGATTCCTCAAACAGCCTGCTGCAAAGCTAGAGCCTGTAATTGTTGCATTGATAGTCAGTAAACAATTGTGCATTACAGTACTTGAAGGAACTGCTTGCAATGGCTACAGTCTTTCATTTTAATTTAGGCTGCTGGAAATTCTTTGTTGCAGGAGCAGCCTTGTGCTGGTAATAGGAAAAGTGTCTGAACAGGTAAAATCATCACAAGTATGTATGCATTTTGCTTCTGGCAGTTGAATGTTCAAGTGTATGTAATCGCTTGTAATAAATCCTAGATCTCAGAAATAGCGGAAGCAAATCTGTTTTCGGTACAATAAGATGCTGAGCAGTTTTTCACAGCGAAACTTTTGAACATCGACATCAATTCCATGTTTGAAGAGATCATTAGGTGAAGTGATCAATATTGCATTTTTCAGTTGTCCTGAGCTTAGCTTTTGCATAGCCGTTTCGTATGTAGAAAAAAGTAGACGTATCAGAGCAGAATTTTTGAATGTACTTCAGTCGCTTGTACCTCAGACTAGAGGACTAAGATCCTCACAGGCAAAGACGTGCTGTCTTCCTTTGATATTGTTGAGATTTCATTTGTAAAAAATTCGTTTTCTTTAATGACACAAACCTTGCAATGACTGGACATGGGTTCGTCTTCTTTCTCGTTTTATGTGCTAGCAGATGTACTCTCTGGATATTATTTGGTTGGAGATCACTTTTGAGGTCATCTACTACTGAAAACAAAATTTTTCCCCGTCATGATCGTCGTCTTCATGTTCTTAATCTACACCATAAGAATATTTTCTCTTGTGTATTGCTCTTGTCGATCACTTTGAAAGACAATTGTATCTGTTTTCTGAATCATTTCATTTCGTAGCTGTATCTTCTCCTCTTTAAGCAGACTGAACTTGTTTTCATCTTCAACCATCTCGGCTTGTATTCCATTTATCTTGTTTTCAAGCATTCGCGGGAGATCAATCAGTGTGTCCACTTTTTCATTCATGTGTCTGATGGCTTGCCAAAGTTCAGTGGTTTAGGAGACGGGGGTGCAGGGGGTGCAAGCGCACCCTCAAAAGTTTTGATTTTGTGAAAATCCGGGAAAAATATGTGGAAATCTGGGCAAAGTCTGTGAAAACCTTTGCAAAATCACTGAAATTTGGGCAAGCTCTAAAAATACGAGCAAAAATGGCGCCCAGCTGGTTTGACTTAAAAAATCGCGCCTGACGTGCTTTGAAAAAATGGCGCCCAAATCACATGAAGACTCTTTCTTGGTCATCTGAAGTACCGTCTTCATGAGAAAATATTCGTACAAAAAGTGACCCAAAACTTTTTCGAGCAAGTTTGGGAAAATTCGGCCAAAAATCCTTCGCACCCTCAAAAAGTTGCCTGCTCCTACACCTATGCAAGAGTTGGTTCTTCAGTTGAAGTTTTTTTTTTCGATGCAGACTCTTTGTTTAAATTTTTCAAGATGTGGCTAATGTCTGATGTCAGCACATTAGCAAAAGCAGCACAAGTTGTATATTTGTTGTTTACAATATTAAACGCTGTTAACTTACACCAGGGGTTCCAAATCTTTTTTACTTCTGCACCCCTAAAAAAATTTGTTCTGACCCCCCACCCCTACTATTTATAATCAGCAACTACCTTTCAAACGTTTAGGAAGGAATTAAATATTTTTAATACAGTATGTTACAAAAATCAAAAATATGGACTTGAAACGATCACGCAGATTATTATTCGAATGCACTCTACAAACATAATCACTTCCTTGAGAAGTGTACAAAGTAATAAAATCAAAAGGCTGACTTCCAGACGTTTGCTAAAATATTTCAGTTCAATGCCTCTTTTGCTCCTGTTTCTTGCTTATGAATTCTTCAAACTGTGGAAGTATGTTGCTGATAGCAATAAGCATGTCTGTCTGTGCGTTCAGGCGATTTCTGATTTTGTCTTGATTGACAAAAGAGTGCTAAATCCTGACATGCATAGGCATGCTGCCACAAATGGAATGGGCACAGCTCGTGCAGTTTCACAATGTTTTCGAAACATAACCAAAGCCAAGCACCAACACTCCTGCAAAGTTTTACTGCCCACTGTACAGAACAGCGTAAAAGGTAGCAAGAATTATTTCACACGGGGAAGGAACATGCTGTTTTGAACATTAATTTGTGCATCAAGTTGGTGTATCTTCACAGGTGTCCAGAGAGTGAAAACTGGGTTATTCTACAAAAGTAAGGTGTAAGCTTCATGTATGGTTGGTTTGTTTACGATGCCATTGAACACTGAGTAATACCGCGATAGAGTCATTTGGTCTTTGTCATCTATACAATCATGTTTGTTCCTATTACTGCGGTACAATGACCATCTCGTGGAATTTGTTTAATGGTTTGGCCAACGTACTGTTCATGGCATATCACACAAGTCGCTACATAAATATCATAGTTTAGGCAATTGGGCAAGTCAGGATCTGGTTTAGCGGAAACGATTTCTTGTTTGTAATTATTTATGAAACATACGGTACCATGGATTTGTTGTGTTTACCATTGCAACCACAAGGTACACAGTACTAGTAAGGCCCCGACACAGCTTTGATTTACTTTATGTCTTGCGTGAAGCAAGGTGCTTATTCAATTTTTTCCCGATGGTGGTAGTCTTTTGTAGGCAATCATTGCCTTCGTATTTACTTTGTTTTTCCCTCGCTGTTAGAGTTAGCAGGTGGTTGCAAGTGTTCCCTTTTAAAACAGACCACATTCATAAAAATGGGGTATGCTGACCATTTCTGCGGCTTGTGAGTGCGGTGCAGAAGAACAGACCGTTGATTATGTTGTAGTTGTACTTCACTGTCCAATCAATCGACACTCCCCATGGAGTGCATGACCTCACGGTTCTGGACGATGAGGCGATCGAATGGCTTCTCAACATCTGCCCCGAGATCTAGTGCGTCCCAACAGTGGATTGAAGGAACTGTTCATAAGATGAACAGGCAATTTCATAACAGGCAACGTTCAATCCAGACCCGGAAACTAAAGCTCAGCGCTACAAAAATGGTGTCGGCAGCTTTCCATCTTAATAACAAGGAAGGAAGGTTTCAAGTTCATTAATTTTGCACAAACCATTGCCTGGAATGTTTGGTTTCTTCACCAATTAGGTTCCTATTGGGTCCAGATGTTTCGAGGTTTTACAATTTCTTTAGCAACGCAAAGTCAGCGTCATTCCTTTCCCCAAGCACTGCACGCCATTCTCTTCGTCTGACGTGCTGCTGAGCATTGAGTCATTCCACGTTCTTAACCGAGTCACTCCAATTAGGTGTTGGGGCAAATCTTAATCCTTTGCATAGTAAGGCTTTGTTGTGATCATCCAGTTCAACTGACGATTTTTTCAGAATGCGTTTTTGAACCTTTGCCAACGCAGTTTGCATTTTACTAAGAAAGAATTATGAAATGCGCAATCCACTCGCATATATACTATACTACACTCACATTATCTTAGAACAGGTGTCTACAACTTTATTGCCAGAGGGCCACATAAACTACTACATAGCACTTCGATGGCTAGACATTTTACGTAATGTGATTGTTTCGGGGTATGTTACTGTACATTCTACCAAATCAACAAATGTTTCGTAAATATATAATTTTTTTATTGTTGACAAAATGTCTTTGTGGGCGGATGGAATGGCTTCTTTGCCGGATTCGGCCCTAGTTTGGAGACCCGTCACAAAAATGCCAAATGTTTAGTTCAATCGAGCAAAAACTACTCCAAGCTCGTAAACAAGAAATATAGAGTGTAGTCAATATTTACGCTGATAAAAGACATCGTGACACATAGATGTTAACGAAATTCATGTTTTTTTATAATCCATTGCAAAAGAAAACAGAAAAGCCGCAGTAGAGTAATAAACAATCCATTTCCTTTGATTGAGATGGACACTTCTCGCACCCCAGGTTTCCTTGGCTGGGATCCACTGAAATATGCTATCCCCTGTCTTATTGAAATTGAATGCAATGGAACGTGCCAGGGCGTTTCATAGTGAATGTTGCATTGGTGGAAAGTCAGTGACAGCAATACGGATCAACCTTTACTTTTCACCATCAACGTCGAGCACGAGGCTGGCAAAAAGTACCGTTTCTCAAGTCTGCGACATTACCCGACCGGGAATCGAACACAGATTGCTAAATTTAGTTGAGCGTACTCAACCCATTTGGGCCGTAAATTGGACAGATGGGGTTTCTGCTTGGAATACCTGGAGGATTTTTTTGGTCGTGATGAAAGCACGGCGAAAAATCGGCTGCCGCAGTGTCAGCCAACGTTTGGCAGCAGCAAAAGACATATCTGTCCTTTTATGAGAAGCTTTCCGGGTTGTATTCTGCCTAACGTATAAGAGATCCCTAAGTGCTGAGTTAACCCTTTACTTACTGGGTAAAGCTGGTGCACTGTAAAATTAGATTGAGGAACATACTGTAATATCTGCTTCAATCAGTGGTGAAAGAAAAGACACCGCAGCAAACATCAGTAGTTCGTCTTATTAAACCGCTCTCAGATTAAGACTGATTAGTAAAACTGTGGTGATACGTCAATTTGTGCTCTTGCTGTATTTTTTGTGTTTAAAATTTAGTGATTTTGAACACTGGAAGCATGCTCTACGAAAACCATTTCTGTGCAGCTTTTTGAGGGTAGGGGTGTACATTGGCGTCGGGAGGGGGAGCCAAAGCCCCCTGGATTTCGAAAATTGACATTTTCCTATTAAATATTTACCAAAAAAATTTGGTTTATGAGTTTCGAGTGGGTAAAATGAAATTTTATCACTTTTGCCCCCCGCTGAAAAAATCCTTTTGGCTACCCTTGGGGAAATCCACTATTGGACCCCTCTGT
>JGI24158J21664_10014091_pt1 | contig 10526 bp, 6 predicted proteins | sample Ectturendosymbi3_FD_21664 | JGI IMG/M metagenome (IMG submission 21664)
GGGTCGCAATGCTTTTTGGGAATTTTCAAATAATTAAAATTTACTTTATTTAGGTTATTCACCGGTATTTAAAAGTGCTAGGCTAGGGAGTGAACAAATTCCTTAGAAACGAACGTAGAGACGGCTAGAAATGATTTGCCTTGAACACATATGATACTTTTCTCAGGAAATAAGATGTAAAAGCTGTTTCTAGTAAAGTTCAGGTACCGCCATAGTTGTGTCAGCGTCATAACACCAACCTACTAGAAATTCTGACCGGAACGTCGCACCGGCAATAATTCTTTTACCGGAATGGCGTTCCGGGCCGTTCCGGCTTACTTTGCCCTCTGTTTGCCACACATTTGTTGTATCAAGGCGTTGTCAGATGCTACAAAAATTTCATTTTCAGTGAAAACCCATGACGGTAAAAAGGTTCCATCACAGAATCTTTTTCATTGGAGTGGAAAACTCCCAGCGCATGACCCAATTCATGTGTCGCTACAGAAAAGAAATTATATTTCCCATCTCCCAAAACTGTTTTCTGGTCTGTGCTCATTGTCAAAGTGAATGTCTCCACACAAGTGACCCATCCCGGGTAAAAAGCATGCGCCAGCCGCTGGCCCGTAACAACGGGGGGCAGTGCTCCCCCCAATTTTTTTGTTCCCAGAAAAATTTGTTTTAAAAATATGATAAAAGCAAAAATCGTTCCCCCCAAAACCTGACTACGAGCCTGCGCCAGCGTCCCACCTTTTTGTCTGTTCAACTTATAAGGACAATCAATTGTGTTGTCATGATTATTTAAGAATGTTACCTTAATCTCGCACTCTTCAGACGGAGCTACTTTATGAAATCTTAAACCACAAACAGTCTGCCACACAGAAAAAACCTCGTGAATTAGTTGAGGTGTTTTAAATTGTGCACAATTTGTAAGTACATATCTCAAAGATTTTGTTTTCCACAGTTGAGAATGTGTCATTTCATCATTCTCATTCGCGTTAATGGCTGTGTTTAGGTCGTCTGGCATTGAGCAATACATCTTTATTTTATGTTTAATTTTATGACTTTTTGGTTGAACATTGACGAAGGGTAAAAATTAAACATCCAGCGCAGTCCGAAGGTATTTATAAACTGAAGCGAAAAACAGACTCACGCACTGCGCGAAGCGATAACCACTGGAGCAGGGTTGGATCCAGCCAGTAAGTTTATCGGAGGGGGATTTCAGTAATATTTCGCAGCCAAGTCTCATTACGAGTTCAGTACTGCAAGAGACATGAAGTATACTTCACAACATTGCTGTGACAAAACAATGGATTGCAAAATGACCTTATATCGCGTATGCTGTTTTCCGAATTGCACAAAATCATGGTGAATAAAGTTACTTTCGTAGGTTTTAGGGGAGGCGATCGCCTCAATCGACCCCCTTGGATCCGCCCCTGCGCTGGAGTCTGTATTGAGAAACCTGCTTCTTAATCAAACTTTTTGAAAACAACTTCGCGCATCCGTCAACTACACTAACTCTGCAGTTACTTCATGTACAAACTACAAAACAAATCCTGCTCGTTCTTCTGACTTCAACATTCTTTTTTCAGCGTGGGTTACTTTTTGAGTCTATTTAGCTTTATTAATGAAACAAATTATAACAATATTAAAAAGTGAACGTTGGAGGTTGATACAAGGAGCTGGTTTTTCTCATTTTCATTAGATGTTCATGAACCAATTGTGGATGCCGGTATCGACGAAGAAGCACTGAACGATATCAAGTAAGTATTGTGTTTGGTATTAAACAGGAACAAGAGTGAAACAAGCATAACAAACATCAAGGTAATCTGCGAGATCACTGAATGTCAATGACCTGGAAAGTTATGACTTTATATAGACTTAAGTTCACCGTTTCGGACACAAACCATTCAATGCACAAGTGGAATTTCGATCTGATAGAAAATTGAGTAGTACTAGTTAGACACAAAATTTTGCAAGAAGCAGAATGCCCCAACAACATGAACCCGCGTTATTCTGATGCACATGCATTTGACTTTTTAAATCTCTGCCTTAAGATTTAATAAAATGTGAGAATTGTTGAATTTTCGAATTTTATTAAATATCATGGCAGCGTATTCAAAGCATAAAAAAATATTTTGAAGACAGCCAACAGTAATTCATGTTGGGAGTGTCATTCAGTGAACAGGCAAGTTTACCTAAGAACAAAGATGTAGGTGTTCAAACATTTCGCCATCTGGTAAAGCAAAAGCAAAGGAGTCTCAACGTTTTACTCACAAGGTTCAGGTATGGGAGTTATCCAGTCTCTGACATCGACCTTGCTCCTGAAATAGACCTGGAGGAATGCCATCAACAGGATCTTCGAAGGCTCAACGACCAACACCAGTAGCAACACCGAAAAAAACATGCACGAAAGCCTAAGAAATGAAATGAAGTCAATTACAAAAAAATAAACTTTTCCAACTGTAAACCATGCAACATTCAAGAGTAGCTTCACTCGCGCAAGATGGAAGATGAGCTTTTGAATACAACGCCTTATTATGCCGTCTTGTCTTACGCACCTCCTCACTAACAATGCCTGGTTGCATTGACGTCATTGTTGTTCAAAGAACACTCAACTCATTCGAAACAGTGACTCAGCAACTCATCGTATGTAAGATCTTTGTTTCATTTTGGCAAAGAAATAACAAAATCTTACCACTCCTGTGCAATATCAATTCCATAATCAACTCCAAATTTGATGCAAATGAATATCGGGACTGCAACAGTAAGAAGAACACACAACCAGGCAAAGTATAAGAAGAGGTCTGTTGGTAGCATGGCATGAACATAGGGATTGATTTCCGCAACTGCTAGTTCTCCCTCTGGACCAGAACTGGAAAAAGCAACAGTTCAACTTTTCACAGTGCGAAGGTGTCTCATGCAAAGTGTTGGTAAACAGCCCACTACGATCCTAGTTACTCTGAAAGATTTGCAAATAAAAGAATTGCAAAAACCCGACATTGAATCACTACGATCAGAATGCTGTGGTTTGAGCATTGCTTCTATTCGAAATGTTGAAGATAGTTACACTTCAAGACCAGTGACCCTCAACCTGGTTCAGGTGGACACCAGGTGGTATTCTATTTAGGACTAAGATTGAACATACCCTTGACTTTACTGACCCATGTGCAATACAGTTTTGACAAGTTGTTCATGAGGTGTCAGTGTAGTGTTGCAACCTCTCCGCTGGCGTTGCGTTGAATGTGTGATTCACCACGAACGGGATGTGCGCGAAGAACAGCATGGGCTTAGCATGCTAACTGTCTGACCGCGAACGATAACCCGACGTTTGGTTTCTGGTCATGCGTCCCTACTGCTGCTTTGCAACGCTTTGATCCAATTAAATTAAAAGTGATGCTAAAATCATAACTAATCTGTTTTACTTTCTTTCTTGGTAGTTCATGGATTTTGACCTGTATAAGAGCTTACTTGTAACATGTTCGGTTGACCATCAAAAGAAACATATTGCGACACATATGCGTTCAGCAAAGCTGAAGCTTGGCAGCGTTGGAGGGTAAAAAGTTGCGTCAATGAGCCATTAAGGTAGTATCATGAAACCTCGACCACGATTTTCGACCGCGTCGCGCAATATGTGCATATGCACATTGCACACCGGTAGGATATATACATATATTTTTCAATTTTACTTCTTTATTGGAATCTTCCACAAGGTTACTGCTTTATAAGCATTCTCTGATAATTTGAATGGTGGCTATTTCAGATGAGCACTTTCTTTTTTGGAAAAATAATAAGACTAACCTTTGCTTGATCATATTTTGCAAAACTGAGAGATAAACGTGCATGTATAGCGTTTCAAAGCAAGTTTCCGTATTCTTGGAAAGTGCAATATGGCATTAAGAACTCATCTGAAAAGAATCCACACTTTATGTACTGAAGTCCGGAGTCAGATAATTGAAAGTGCCTGGAGTCGGATGATGGCACTTGCGACTCCACAACACTTCCGTTTACAAATGAGCTATTTCCATACAGATATCAAGTTTTGTATAAAAGAAATTGTATCAGGAAGGAATCACAGTCACACGATAATTCTTTTTAATGTTTTATGTTTCAGAAATGAACCAAAGTGTATCGACTATTAAGGGAAAAATGATGGAAATTCAGGAAACAAATCAAGAGCTACTTTTGGCCATCAGAGGTCTGGAATTGCCAGTGAAAGGTAATCACTTCATTACAAGGAACGAAATATCGTTTTCAATCTGCAATTGGAACTTTTTCGGTAAATTCTGCACTCCATCACTCAAACATTTTTTCACAGTTTTTCGATAAGATTTTGACAAAAACAAATGTTTTGAACGAATTACTTCCATAGGTTACGGATTTTGACTTGTTTGTAGTAATTTCCATTTACCCGTTAACCGACCAGCTATGTGGCTTAGTGCAGAAGAACGCGCGCCACTGAAGCTCGCAAGTTGAGTTCTAATCCCACTCGCGTCACAACAAAGACTTAAAAAAGGCAATTGCGCCCCGAACAGCCTCTTGCTGCGTGAGTGCAATGAAACAGTTGACCCGCAGTGCTGTCATTGACTCACCAGCATCCATTGCGAAAGTAGTCGCGTGATTCACGCCCGAAAGGAGTACAAAAAGCGTGTATAACGGATCTGAGTTGAACTATCCACTAACCAACATTTTTGCAACAAACATCAATTATTCAACTTGGACAGCGCGTTTGTTTAGTTGATGCATATCTGGCAAAGCTGTGTTCAGTGCCACATATTTGAAATGAGTATCTTTTTGATTGAAAAATCATATCTTTAATATTTTTTTCTCAGACACCTCAAAAAAGCTGTGATTTCTCCTTTTCAAATGAGATGAATTTTTAAGAAATTTTTCTAACAATTTAAAGAAAATTTTCCTGAACACATTCTGAGATTCTCCGAGCGTTTACTCGATTGTCACATATTGAAAAATATGCTTCTTAAATTTTTTTATTGAGAAAAGAAATTATTTGCTTCTCTTTTATCGTGATGTTCGTTGGTATTGATTCGGTATGACAAGTATGCAACCAGAGCTCCGTCTTCAAACGAACCGAGTAAGATCTGATAAAGGTGAGTGGAGTCCATCCTCCGAAAATTGTTTTTGGGTGTGAAGTTTGGTGGACGTTTCGAAAAGCAACCGTCTTTTTTGGTAATTGGCAAATTTCATTGAATGAAACGCTTGTCACCCCTGTTGTTAATACTAGAAAGATGGGACGCGTCAATTGACGCACTTTGGCATGTATGTGTGAATAACTTACAAGTAGTAAATAGTGCAGCCATGAAACTTTATGACTTGTTTTATTTTGCCTTCATATTCGTATCCTGTGTAGCGTAAATTGATAAACTTTACCATGAGCGTAAGCGAATCTTGCTTGAAACGTATGCGCATCGTGCTTTTAACTGGCCAAAATACGCTGCATAAACCTTTCTAATATCTAGACTTGTTAATCTCCTGGTGCATGGTACATGTTTAGATTCATAAAATTTTGAATCTCAAATAGGCTATAAATGTCAACAAGTGCAGATTAAGGGAGGGGTGGCCAAACGACGGCCCGAGCGTCGCATCCGCCCCGCCGACCAGTTCAATCCTGCTCGCCAAATACCTTGCACATTTTTGTAAGCACCACTTTTCCATCGGTGGACAGCAGTGCAACAGCATTTGGCTGCTGTCTGTCGCGTAAATCGCCCTATATCCGACCCTGCAGTGACCAAGCAGTTGCGAATTCGTCACTCGGGTCAAAACGTTTGGCCGCCCCTGAACTAAAGCCTACTATGTGGACGCAACATGGTGAACATCCATAATCCACTAACTGCACTACTCTGTTGGGACCCCAGGGTCGCCAACTCTTCATACAACGAATATATCAAATCTTGTCAAATGTGTAACTTTGTTCGTAAGCACCACGGGTATCATGCTTCTATGCAGCACAAAATACGAGAATACTACCTGGTCTAGCAATAATACATTTTTGACAATAATCACTACTCAAAATACGGTGATCAAATGGAATTCTGTCTTCTGGATGTATACAACTAGGCATACACGCTAACTTCACGTTCAACATTCCAAGCAAGGAATGCTGACGCTTGACGTTAAAGCCTCAAATGCGTTTATTACCTCACAATCATTTGGCACGAGTCAAGGCTGAAAAGGGGACTGTGGCGGTCTGGAGATGGAGCCATATGTAAATAAATGGTCACCGCTAGATGGTGCTCATGAGTAACCAGTCACTGTTATAGTCACCACAAGCGAATTATCGCAATTCACTTATCCTACTTACCTTTTGAAGCTCTGCGTATAAGTTCACTTCAGCTTATTTTAGCAACTTGACCATGCAGAGAATGAAGTCAGGAATGCAAGGACAGGAGGCTGCTGCCGCAACTGTCATTGGGTCACTATTTGCACAACTTCATGCAATATAAGAAAATACAAATGATGGACTATAGTGACAAACAAAGGACGCTAATAAGATAAAGACATTGCAATAAAGTAACTGTCGTAATCTCACAAGAACATTGACCGATAAGCCACTGCTTTAAATCGGTTTTAATTCGCTGAAACACGACATCTAAAGAAATAAAAACAAAAAGTAAACCGACATGAAGCGAACATGCTCAAACCAACTGACAGACGCTGGTCACTGCAACCGAGAAGACGACTACTAATCAGCTCGTAGGCAGCACTCAATTACAAACACGTGCAACGCAAACAGCCGCCAGCATTGAAACAAATCACATGACATTCTAACCCCCTAAAATGAAATGACGTTACCGTATCTTGTAGGAGGTGTACCGCGAGTGCTTCGCGCGGAACGTCTGGGCAAAGGGGAACATTCTCCAAGGCATTTTTTTCAGTATTGCTGCTACTCGTTTCATTTGAGTTCGATACATGCGGCGAACCCGAAGCACTGGGCTCGTCGATATTTGATGTGTCAGACTCGTCAGGAGTTTTGTCAACCATCCCGTCAGGGTTTGGCACGGTGGCATTGTCTGACTGCTCCCCACTCGAGCACGGCGCCAAGTCGCACAGTGAAATGTTATGCTCTCTTCCGTCTTTACGCCTTACATCAGCGATTTGCTTCCAGCAATTCAAGTTCTTCCACCACGTCATCATATTTACTGGAGCGTACGTGGTTTATCAAAAACACAGGGCCAGACCTAAACAGCCATGCAGGCAACGATTTTCCATTCGGAGACTACCGATCAAAACTAAAAAACTGTTCGTGCAGAGTAGCATTTGTACTCGTACACAGGAGCGAGTAGCATTTGTACTCGTATACAGGAGCGAGTAGCATTTGTACTCGTATACAGCAGCGAGTTGCATTTGTACTTGCACACAGGAGCAACCGAATAGAAAGCAACGTATCCGGCAATACAGCTTCCCGCGAATCAACAGGCAAGTTGTCCGATTTTAACGCAAGTCTAATTGCTTTCCATAGAACTCCATCATAACGTTCTACCTGCGAATTACCGATTGGATGGTAAGGTGTAGAGTGGCTACTAGCTACACACAACAGTGGCTACTAGTTACACACCAACACCACGCAACAAAAAAATCAAAAATACAATCTGAATTTAATCAATTACATATGCAGTTTACAATTGCAGCAATCTGCATCCCTCAGCCTACATATCAGCTACTTCTGCAACAGGCCTACCCGCTTAAAAATGCAAAGCGTAGCTCTCAAGAAGGCAGTGTTGCAGGTCAGCGTCACCCGCGCAAAACGGCAAGAGCGGCTCACAGCCAACCACACTACCACAAATCTTTGACATAGCAAAGAAAATCGTTAGGCGAGCTTTCACAAAGATGTATGTTGGTGCAAACAAGACCTACTTTGAAGCGACCGTGCAGTTCTCTGTGGCATTCCCCGGGGGTTGATGGGCATCTCCCATCACCTTTCACATTCAAAAAACTGGCCCATGCTATCAAACAGCTCAAGTGTGGGAAAGCTCAAGGGCCGGTAACATCTCCCCAGAGTTCCTTGAACACCTTGGGCGTATGTTCCTGTCATAGGCGTAGCCAGGGGGCCTAGGGGATCATAGTCCCCCCAAACGTTTAGAACATGTAGTCATTTTGTGCTTTGAGAGGCGGCATTCCAAACAAAATACTGCTATTCGCCTAAAATCAAATACTTAGCTCCCCCCAAATTTTTTTGCACCTCCAAGATTTGTGCTCGTTACGCTCTGTGTTCCTGTCGCTGTTGGGTAAGTTCTACTCAAGTTGTCTCAAACATGTCCCCATCCCGAAGATCTGGCGAAGAGAGACTGTCATAGCCGTCCCAAAACCAAACAAGCCAGTGGACGAACCCAGAAGCTACCAATTTCTCTTCTCTGTGTCCCGTACAAGTTACTTGAGCGCCTCCTTCTGTTTCGACTTGAACCTGTTGTCGACCCCCAGCCCCCGACACAACAAGGCGGCTTTGGAGGTGGTCGCTCTACTGTCCAACAAATTTTCAAACTGGTTAGCGATATTGTGGAAAGCTATGAAGGAAGACGTAAGACGGGTTTGGATCTCGTGGATCTTACTGCAGCCTGTCACACTGTCTGGCATCAGGATTTAGCACTGAAACTACTCCAGACCATCCCTGATTGACACCTGGTCCGCTTCATTGTCAACATTATCTCAAACCGCAACTTCATCCTTAAAACTAGAGATGGGCAATGCAGCGGTGCAGTCGCCTCCAACGTCTGAAGAACGGAGTGCCCCAAGGGTCAACGCACCTATGTTTTTAACATCTATATCAGTGACATCCCCCACACCGTGCCCACGCAATATGGCTATGCTGATGACCTGGCCCTCCTGTTTTCCGACAAGTGTTGGAATGAGGTGGAAGAAGTCCTTTCTTTGGACATGACAAGAATAGCTGATTACTTATCTGCATGGAGGTTCAGGCTGAGAACGGCCAAAACTACATGCACTGCGTTCAACCTGAATAACAGCGAAGCCATCCGTAAGCTTGTGTTCACCGTCGACGGTACCACCATCCCCTACAACCAGAATCCAACTAACCTTGGAGTCACGCTTGATGGCCAACTCACCTTCAGGCAACCCTTGGAACGCCTCTGTGGCAACGTCAGAGCCGGTAATTGCCTCTTACGTCTCCTGGCCGGCTCAACATGGGGTGACCACGCCTCTATTCTGCGCACTGCAGCGCTGGCCTTGGTCTACACTACAGTGCCGCGTAATACGCCGCCCCAGCTTGGTGCCGCAGCATCCACACTAAAAAGCTAGATGTTGCGTCAAACGATACGTTGCGCATCATCTCTGGGTACCTGAAACCGACCAGTAGGGAGCTTTTACCAGTACTCTCGGGCACTCCACCGGCTCACCTCATCTGCGCACCGGCTCATCTGCCTCCATTTCAAGCTGACGCTCCAGGCAACCACCCCCTTCATACCCTTGTCCACAGTGGACAGTTCTTCGGCACAAAGCGCCTGCACTCACGACGCCCTTCCACCGCCATGCTGCGGTGCTGGTGAACTCCGGCTTCAATTGAAGTTCCAGACCACCGGTCCAGTTTTTGGTTACCCCTGCCGTTTGCCTCCCGCCTGACTCAGAGCTTACCGGTAGTCTGTGGGTAGCGCTAAATAAGCCACGAATTGGCGTGGGCACCTTTGGTACATGCTTGTACCGCTGGGGCAAGTTAGATACACCCAAATGCATCTGTGGCGCTGGGGAGCAATGGGCCAATCATACAATCTTCGACTGTAACATCTTCCGCCCTCCGAACCGCCTGGAAGATCTGCGGTCCCTAACTTCAACAACTCTGAATGGCTTGAGGATCTTGTGGATTTTATTTGAATCGCTGCTCGCAGGCAAGAAGAAGAAGAAGACATAGATGTATTTTGGAAAGCCTTTCACCGCTAAAAGTCCATTCCACATCTGTTTGGAAAACTGTTACCACTCATCCAAAGACTTGACAACACAGAACTTGTGCCTAGTCTACCCATATTGATAATCTACAGTCAATAAATAAGCATATAAGTAAACCAACGAAATACATATCCAACCAGTGGCGTAGCCAGCCCAGAAATTTTGGAGGGGGGAATTGGGGGGGCAAAATGTTTGATTGTAGGCGAATAACACTATTTTGTTTGGAAAAGCGCCTCTCAAAGCACAAAATGACTATATTTTCTATAAATTTTGGGGGGTATGGCCCCTTTGCCCCCCCTGGCTACGCCTATGTATCCAACAAGCTTCACTGCACCTAAAATCAACCCAGACGTAACGTCACAGTCGATGCACAAAAAACAAGTAAATATTAAACAACAAGATCAGACAATGATCATTGTCCACTTCAAAAAAACAACCCGCACATACAAATATCTTTGTTTTCGTCATTTTTTAAGCAAATACCAGTGCTTGGCTATGAACAAAACTGAGTATAATTTGCTAGAAGGTAATCATACTAAAATTTTTGAAATTGAAGAAATATTTTGCGTTTAATAGTTACTGGCATGAAGTTCCACATTTTTGGTCCCAGGCACATGAAGCTGTTTTCATCTTGTTTT
>JGI24158J21664_10014092_pt1 | contig 10526 bp, 9 predicted proteins | sample Ectturendosymbi3_FD_21664 | JGI IMG/M metagenome (IMG submission 21664)
CCGAAAGCAGTTGGACCACGCTGCTCTAAACAGTGAACAGTTTTGATATCCAATATGAGCTGTAGATTCACTTTGTCAGTTTGAGAGCACCGGAAAAAAAAATTAAACAGCATTCTTAAACCTAAAGACCACATAAAAAAGCTTATTTTCTTCTTTGCACATCAAAACAGGAACATTCATGAAAGATATCAGACAAGTTATGTAATTTGTTTGTGTGTGTTATTCATCCTGTTTTGGTAAGTAGCATTTGCAAACAAACGGTCCTTGTTACGTTTCAACCGCATTAAAATGATCGTATTACGACCCAAAACAAGGTTTAATGTTTTAAACGAAGTGTGTCTATCGAAAGAAACCTTTCGCAGAAAGTAAGCAGTCTCCCCCTAGCTAGTTATTGCGGCTCTCGCTTTGCATTTCATGCTGGGAAATCATCGCTGCATTTTGTCGACGTTTATCGTAAACTCTCAAGCAGAAAAACGCAAAATGTATCTGCATGACACTGAAGGATTTTCCGCACGTGTGCGCCGCACCAAACGTCGTCAAGGATGACGTACAGTAAAAGTGAAGTTTCAACTGGCAGAAAATGAAAAATTACAATAACGCAAGTATCAAACCAGCTAAAGTGCGTTCGTTCTTAATCAAGTGCATCTTAGTCTGAAAACTGTTTACATGCTTTTTTTTATGAAACCAACCAAAGTTGGGCAAATGGTGAGAGTATTGAAAAGATGTTTTGGACCCAGTCCCTAGCTATCATGCCATCGGATACACAAGAGAAAATTTTGGGAGAGGAAAATACCATCACTGTAGCCGAAGTCTTCCTAGCTGTCAAAGCACCCAAGGCTGCAACTTGCATAAAATCTGATCTGACATGCTGAAAGCCTGAAATCGAGGAGTTCTTTGGCTGACTCGTGGTGTGTCGATTGGCCTGGTGTTCGGTAAGGCCACCAAAATATTGGCAAAATGGAGTTTGATCATTTAAGAGACAGGACTAACTACTAGGGCATCTCTATCCTTAGCCTACCTGGATAAGTGTATGCCAGGTTCCTTGAAAACAGGTGCCGCGAAATAATGGAACCAAAGCTGGAGGACACCCAGTACGGTATTCGTCCTGGCCGTAGCACTGCAGACCAATTTATCACTCTTCAAATTTTCAAGAAATCTTGGGAGTATGCGAAAGACATCTACACATATTTTGTCGATCTCGGGAAAGCATAGNAGTGGGTCCATCAAGAAAAGCTTTGGGGAACGTTGCGAGAGTACGGTGTTGACAGTTAACCCGNTATTGGCCGTCAAGTGAATTGTATTCATGGTCAGAAATTTGTGTCAGTGTTGGCGGAGTTAAATCAAAACCGTTCACCGTGAGTAATGGACACCGACAAGGGTGTGTGTTGTCACCTCAAGCCCGAAAAAAGTGCACGCCAATGTTCTTGAGACTATAGTACTGATTTGGGCGCTGACCAATTATATTGTTAAACATATGGGGAACACTGCAGCGTTGACCTCAAAACATTGTACAAGTTCTGCAGCGTCATGTGGTGTTAGCATTTTTAAAATAACATTTTTATGTCACTTCAGTTTTTTAATAATTAATAGCTATTGTTCTGGTGGGCTGTTGTTTGGATGGCACTTTTTCAAGTGGCAGTTAATCAGGTCACTGCTGCTCGCTACCATTGAGCAACAGTTGTTGAACCATCGTGAAACGTTCTGGCAGCCTCAGACTGATTGTCCCTTCATGCTTTCTCTCTCGCGCACGTGCTGCACATACGCAAATGCACCTGTTTTGAATGCTTCCTGCCGGATGCAACCCATTGCAAAGTGAGTCTTAGGTGGGCAGCTCAGTTTTACATCTTTGATAAGACTTTTTCTGTGAAAATACATCGCAAAGCTCACTTAACAGTGTCGTTGATACATTTGTAAGTAGTCTTCATCGCTTGCTTACCGCTGTGTTCAATTGTGTACCTGCATCTGTCGCAACAGACATCCGCTGACGAGGTCGTCGTGACCACGGCGTACCTCAACTTATTCCTGCGATCGGTGACTGCTCCACTCCTGATGAGGTCCTTCCTCCGCTTCCTTCTGACGCATCATCACGAAAGCGGCCTCATCATTAACACTCTGATCCAGAGAATCGCCAGTAACAATAGGGTGAGTTTCTGCTATGATCCAACGTTGTAATCTACTTTTAGCATGTTACGTACGATGAACAGGCCACCAACAATCATTCTGCTGCAACTAATTCCTCTTCTGCACGTTTAATACTCTGTCGCTTTTGCAATTGTTGTCGAATTTCCTTTTAACTGTTATACTTGGCGATTGGGTGTCTGTGTATTAATCCTGAGAAGATTTTGATCTTCGTATTTGCAAAAGTTTTTGCGTAATCGCTGGTAAATTGTATTAGTGGCATTTGTCTCATAGGGATTTGACCAGTTTAAGCTTTTGTAGTATTGCTGTTTGAGCTTTTCGCCCAAGTGTCGTACTTGAGTTACGTTCCAAAGCATAAGTGTTGCGAAGTGAAGGGTAAAGAATTGTGGGCCAAGATGAGCTGGCCAAGGTACCAACAGTTGGAAATTACCCTTTGGAAACAACTTTTCTAGACAAGTTTAGAGATTTTCTCGATCGGGTAAAAAAACTCAAGAGAGATTACTTGGCTCTAAATACGCCGTGCTTTTCGCATTTTGCAGCTTGCACTTGTATCGCTGTCCCTCATGCGGACACTTGTCGACCTCAACTGTGAAGACCTTTTACTTCAGCTGGTTTTCAGGTATGCACGCCATGCAACAGCGCTATCGCTTGTTGAAACTGTCTGTCAGATTTCCAGTGGGCGTTTAAAATTTAATGAATAGCGTTGCGTTAACAGAATTGTCTCTTGTTCGTAGATGGTAACTGTCGCCGTATCGCTGAGCTCTGAGGAAAACAGTATGTGGTATTGCTGTCATAAATGACCCTGTCATGCCAGGATGCAGTGATACGAACAAATACGAACCGTGCAGTCGTAGCCCGTGACGCCTGGTTTCTGTGCCTTTAACGTAATTGTTTATTCAACTTATAATCAACGATCAGAAGGCGAAGTAGTGTCTGTAGCTGAACAGACAAACCAAGGTTTCCTTGGCATTGTTGGTGCAAAAGGAAGCTGATTGTAGTTGATATTAAACCGTTTACTTTCATTATTTCGAAGCTGGTTTAAAATGTTTCGCAAGCAAATGCGGTGAAGGTTGTTTTTCAATCCTCTTCTCCGAAGCAAGCGCTTGAATCAACCGCAATTTGAATAAGTTTGTTAGGACTGACGTGAAATTGACGATGCGAGTGTTACGTGAAAATGATTTCCTAGTAAAAATTTGCTAATTGATTCGAACTCTTCACCTGTGTGGAGACTAGTTACTTGAATATTTTGCCAATAGTGGGGTTCTTTTGGAAAACCTAACTAAACCGGTCACGAAACGAGTTTTGGCGAAAGGGTGGTCTTGTTCATTTTTCAGCCACGCTGCTTTTCTCGCGACATGGAAGTCAACGGGCGAAACCTAACGTTGCAGTCGTTTTTAATGAACCGTGACATCCAAATGCAAAACAGCACAGCGATGCATATCAAGGGCAAGCGAGTGCCCATCGTCATTACGATTCTCCGCGCAAACCGCACCGTCGTACCATGACACAGTGCTATCGTCTCTTCAGGTACTTGATGCCCTGCCAGCACTTGCTTGCCAGCCAGCGCCGCGCGATATGCGACGTGGATCTGCACAACGCGTCGGCGGCACGTTTCCTCGCTCTGACCCCGGCGGTTTGTCGCATGGAAACTGAGAACAAGGGACGGGTCATTGACGACGACATGTTTAGGCCTGTGCAGCCCCAGGAGCCTGTGAAAATTAAGGTCGGTGATCGATCGAATATTTGCAGTTTGTTTGTCTGCGTTAGATTGAAATTCATCAGCCCTTGTGGTGTCTTGTTGCTGAAATGCATATTGGTGCATGTCACTCAGAAGTATGCTGTCGTTAGTTTAATTGTTTTACGCTACGTTTGCCGTCAATGCACTTGGGTTGTGTTATTTACTTATGACATCCTTTCATTTGCGATAGACCGGTGGTTCCCAACCTTTTTTTGCCCGTGCACCACGTAATCACCTCTAAAATCCTGGTTGTGCCTCATGCGGTGATGTATAATTGTTATGATTTAAACAGTGAACTCCGTTTCATCTAAGAAGCTTAAAATGCCTTGGTTAAACAAGCTTACAAAGAACATAGCATCAATCTAAAAGAACTCTGTAAGATCTTAGTGTTTGATTCTTTGCTGGGAAAGGATTTCTTTTGTATAGACCAGGGGTTCCCAACCTTTCTCTGACCATGTACCCCTTCAGCATTTCGAGAGGTGAGCATGTACCCCTTCAGCATTTCAGCAAATAAGCATGTACCCCTTCATCATGTTGACAGATGAAAATGTACCCCCAAAATTTCCTATGACAAAATATATTATGATGTTCATTCATAGACATTATTTAACTATAAGCTTGTAATGATTTTTGGCAATAATACTTAGTGGTATATGTATAAATATTTGGAAATAGATAATATGTGAATACATTTTTCTCATCTTCTGCTAGCCTTAAATGTACCCCTTTGGATAGGCTAAAGGGCCCCTGGGGGTACATGTACCCCAGGTTGGGAACGCCTGTTATAGACCATGAAAAAGAAGAATGAAATAAACAAAAGAAAGTTGAAGTTTCGAGAAAGAAAATACTAAAAAATGGTAAAAAGAATAACAAAACATTAAGTCGTATTACAATTTTAATAATGATAAATATGATGATAAAAGTATTCACAGGTGACTTTAAATAAGAAGAGATAGAAAAAGTAAAGGTACCTATCAAATGCAAAATACCGTTTGTTTTCACCTCAAGGTAGTAGAATAAAGTTAGACCTTTGTAATTATGATCACGAATTAGTGATATCCAGTCGTGTTCTTTTTTTTGAGTAGTAAATTATTTACAGCACTACAAGCCACACTCGGCTGCATATGAAGATATGAACGGTAACAACAGCTGTTTTACAAAGCTGGTTGAATTTGGGTCTTTAGTTTCTGTCTCATCACCAAGCGATGCCATCGCTCCTTTGTGTTGAATGAAGCTTTAACTGACTCATCATTTTGTGTATTTCCGAGAGTTATTCTTGGTACTACGCTGAAACATCACATCCACTAGCACTAACTGCTACATCACCCATGTTGGAAAGTAAAGCTGTGTTAAATCAGAAACTACTTCTTGTTCATCTTCATGAGTGTGCGTGAAGAGCGATTGCGCGGTGATTATTGTGTAATAACTACATCAGGTCTGCACAACATAAAGCCTCCGAGCTATTCTCCCCTAATAAAATATTACGCTGAGCAAATAGTTTGTTTTTAAGTGAGCGTGCAATCGCGCAACTATGCAGACACACGGCAACCAGTGAAGGGTTCCAAGCGTTTAAACGGCTATGTGGCATATATACAATATTAAACTTGGAATGTTGGAAATGCGCGAGAATGAAATATCACTGCGCAAATGGTCTAGTGGTACAGCTCAATTGCGTACCGTAGAGGGAACAGTGCCCGCGAGAGTTTTCTCAATTGCAGAAAATATTGCAAAAGCCCGACTTCGGATAATTAATGTCGTTCCAGAATTTTCTTCCTAACTATAACGAAACTTCTACATTAAAATGGAATAGATTTTTGCGGCCCGCTGCAACTTTATGTTGATTGATTTGGCCTTTCGAGCTTTCCGAGTTGTGCAGGCCTAAACTACACAATAAAGAACTTTTTACACCCACTCAAAATAACTTCTAAAGCTAAACATACATTAAAACTACATATGTATACCAAGCTGAAGAAAAATCCCCCAAAAATAAATTCGAAAATTATTACACAGACATCGTCAGTCGACCACAATTACCCCTTAAAAATCAAATTCCCTCCTATGAGGCATACACCCCACGCTGGGAGCCACTGAGACAGATCGCTTTAATTCGAAATTCATTAGGTCAACGCTGCGTGATACTTCTCACAGTAGCTGTGCGTCATGTTTCTGTATTCTGTGCAGGCTGCAATAGTACGAACCGTTTTTTGTTGCAACACGTCAAGACATAACGTAGAATCATTTTCAGACCGATGCCACGGAAGAGAACATACCGTTGCCGGAGAAGACGATTTCTCTTCCCCAGTCGCCTGGTAACGACATTGCCGTACATTCGCTTCAACCACCATTGAAGCAGCATGAGTCGTCATTGCAACAAATGTCTGCCTTGCCTGCGATCGACGCCAATGAGGCTTTTTCCGATTACACTGTTAATGAAGATTTGTCGGTTACAATCAATATGCACTCAGGTTTAATTTTTGAAAATCCTGGCGTTATCTTTCGTTTGTTGTAATTTTTTTAGTTGTTTGAGCAACCATCGATGCGTGTTATCCAACGGATGGCTTGCTTTTGTTCCATGAAGTTTTGACTGCATGCTGTTTACTGCACCGTTGTATGTCGTTTGTTTTCGATTGACTGACTGCTCAATTTGCCCACAAACATCATTGTTGCGCAAACAAGGTGTGGCATGCGTCGAAAGACGACGATTCGCAACTTGTGCGATCCAGCCCTGAAGAATGTTCATAAGGTTCGGGTCGTATCGAAGAGCTTTTGCACTTAATTTTTTTCCGATCTGCCCACTGAGGTTCGTTCATTGTCAATTCGCCCTGTGTTGTGCACGCTTAACCTCAGTCGGAACGCACGTAGATCAGGTGACTTGTGATCAAGTCTCTATTACAACTTGACGAAATACTGTAGGTATGTCGTCCCATTGCTTGTGAAGTAACTCCGAAGTTATCCGCCCATGCGTTCACGTCGCGTCGTTCTCTCTGTGCAGCTGCCGGCGGGGACGCACCGGAGGACATTGGCCCTTCGCGCGTCCGAACCATCACCAGCCCGAGCACGATGGCCGAGTTCGGGCCCGACCTCAAGTCGCAGCTCGAATTGAACACGAGTTACATGGACTACCTCGAGGACGCTAGGTTCAACATCGACCAATGCAGGTATGACGTCACTCGGGTCGCTACGCCGCAGCCTGTTTGTTACGTCACTGTGCGCTCAGGGATAGGGACCCTGTTAATACTGTCAGAGTAGAAATTAAGTTATTGAAGTCTCCCAGATGAGCTTCAGCTGCAAATGCCGTAAAGATTTGTTTTCGTCGCGACGGACTATTAATTGTTGCCAATCGCTGAAGGTCAAGTCCAAGTGGTACAGACACAGGTGGTGATTTAATAGTTGGTGGTAAGCTCGTTACGCGTTTTCAAATGTTTAATAGTCGTTTGTGCGTGGAGTACATGTGGAAAATTGACTTCATATTCAATGCCCGCAAACGGCAAAACTTTGCAATATCACTTTCACTTTGCAATTAGTCAAACAATATTTTCCAACGTGAATGCGGAAACTTTGCAACCTACAGTAGTTCTATTTTTGACTCGGTTTTTCCGAGGCCTTAAAATAAATTCGCACGCATTTATTACTTGTTGAGGTTCCCGTAGAAAAGAGTCCGTGATAGCTTTAGCATTGCCGGATGAACGGCCAGCAAGTGCTGTTGTTTAAACTCCTTTTTCTATTCGCAGAGAAGCTTGCCGAGGCTGGTCCGCGCCCTATGACGGTAACAGCCCCTCAGCCGATGTCGAAGGCGTTTTGTCTGCACCGAAAGGTAATTGGCGGGCTACGCTTTACTTTTCTTTCATTTGCAATTCGGTCGGCAGGTTTCGCGCCTCACCTGCTATTTGGCATGTCGTAAAACAACTACCTACCAGTGGGAAGCTCACATAGAAATAACTGCAAGGTTGAAAACACTTAGCGTGCTGTGCGGCCTGCTGTAGGTTGGCTGAAGTGTGTCTATGAGTGTTCGCAAACGAGTTGCTAATTCGAAATAATGCGGCAAATGTAATGTTTGTACGGTATTGATTACAGTATGTATCATATTGGATCACAAAACAACTCGTTGGTTTTTGAGACGAAGTCCACGCCGTTAATGCCACTTGCTGAACTAAAAAGAACTTGGCTGTCATAGTTGTGGTCATAGGTTGCGTGCGATGAGACTTTTAGCATTGTGTACTATTCACAACAATAAGTTATTTCGGTCAGAATGTCTGAAAATATTGGCTAATGAACACTGTTATGGCGAGTTTTGATACAACTGTGAGACAAATAAATGTCTGAAAATGTCTCAGCGAAAAAAAACAGCTTTGGAATTCCTATGCATTGGTCAAAAAAGTCCTAAATATCGGTGGATCACTTTCACTCCCCAAAAAAATCCGCGCTATTTACCTGATATGATACCCATTCTATCGCTGCTGCCGGCACTGGTGTTTTATTTGCGTGGCTGCGACTCGCAGCGCCACGTGACAACAGCTTAATTTCATTTCAGTAAAATGGCAAAATGTTCTCTTGGAACGCTTTGCGTTTGCTTGGAACGCTTTGCGTTACCATGACATAAAGGCGTGACCTGGTTATCCGATCGATCGCTGGTCGCGTCGTTTCGCTGAACCGTCGCCGATGTCGATTGCGTCGCAACCGCACGTTCTGAATTCATATCCCCATTTCCGGCAGGCGCTTCTATTGAAATAGGCGCTGTAATCCCACGGAAGCCGTTCTTGCTTTTTCTGTGTCTTCGACTTTACTTGGCCGCCATTTTTTTGCAAAAATCCGTGCTAGCTACAGCAAGATGGAAAAAGCTGTGTCGGGTAAAGTTGGTGATGGTTTGCGATACCAGAAAACACCCCCGATTTTCACTTTCGGTGCCGAAAGGATTTTAAACGTGAAAGCGAAACTAGTGAGCAGACGCTTTTAAGCACTATGCTGATGCGGGATGACACGACGTTATTTTATCTGGTCAGCGATTACACCATCGCTTTGGCCGCAAGAAGCTGTTACACCTTGGCACTGTTGTATGGTTGCTACGGATTTATTTGTTGAAACGTTGTTTTGAGCCTTCTCTTCAGCTCAATGTTTTCGTATACCCCACCTTAATTACATGATCGATGACTTGAAACAAGTTCTTTTAATTAAAAACAGCGATTCAACGTTTTTGAAACATTTCTGTTGAGATTAAGTTTCCGGCCGAAAATATATGCCAGCTGCGACAGAGCGCAGACTCCCAGTACTTCATAGGGATGTACAGATCCATCCTAATGCTCCCTGTTTCCAGTTGCAACCGTTGGCCAGGAAACGCGGCATGCCCCCATCCCCACCACGTTGGGAAAGACGCAGCATCCGGAAACGCCTCCGTGCGATCAACCGCCCGACGACGCTTCCAACTTCGCAATGAAAGCTTTGTCGGCGACGTTCCAGACGCTCAATCTCACCGCGCGGGCGCTGAACGGCGACGCCCCCGTATCGTCCGCCGCAGCGAATTTCGGTTCGAAAGCAGAAACGCCTTCGGTGGGGGGCGATGTTAAATCAGCTGAACTGCAAACATCGACGGAGAGATCGGCTTCCGCTTCGCTGCAACTACCTGGTGGATCGGCTGGTCAGGATAAAATGTCTGTGGCGCCACCTTCTGAAACTTGCCCTGAAAACCAAGCTTTGCCGTCGCGGACTGGACACAAATCGAATGCAGTTCAGAGCAGTGACGTTCTTGCCGCTGACACCAACGACGATTCCAGCTCCTTGCCGCAGCACCAGCAGGCACCTTCAGGTATCGTGCGATGAAACTCTTCGATCGGGGTTCGTGCGGAACGTTTGTGTTTAGCGGCTTGGCCTGTATCCTGATTATTCGGAACTTTCGATATTGTTTATTTTGCACGAAAAGCAATGAACGAACTTGCACATGAGATTTTGCTTTGCGCATAAGTTTTTTTCCAAAAATGTGAAACGTTTCCGCAAACGAATTTTTCTCAATGTTGTAGCGAGGTAGTGGAGTGTTTCCTCTATCAAACTGCAATGCTTACGTGTATAACCAGCCGCAGCACACTAGAAAATCACGATATCTGATATTTTAAAATTGAGCCATTGTCACAATTTTCTGTTGAGAGAATTGCCACAGCAAACCTACGGTTTTATATAGCGGCCCGTTTGTGCCACAAAACTTTTTGTGAAAAAAGTTGTTTGCAGTGGTATTTTTGAAGTGTAAAAAATTTTTACACGGCGCAAACGGACCACCGTAGTTTTTAAATACCAGTGTTAGTTTGACGCACAGCGAGCGCGATTTTCCACTGTGTTCAGCCAACCATAAAGTCACGGGAATAACACGTCACAGCCTGTAACGTGTGGTATAGTTTTTGTTTCCTTACTGGCGTTCTAAGTTCTGTAGAGCACTGCGCATTTTGCTACTCGTTTAAGGAAAAGTACGCATAGGCATAAGAGGGAAAACAGATCTTGTGGTTTGCACCGTTTCGTAGGAAAATCGATTTCCTATTAAAAATTTGCGATGGATTCCTTGCTTATTTCACGTATGGAGTGAAGTTACATAAAGGCACACTACAGGTTTATGTTTACTTGTACTGATGGCGGTACCAGTGCTTATCTAAACGTTTACGATATGTCT
>JGI24158J21664_10014093_pt1 | contig 10526 bp, 8 predicted proteins | sample Ectturendosymbi3_FD_21664 | JGI IMG/M metagenome (IMG submission 21664)
AAGTGTACAGAAAGCTAAAAATATTATCAGTGCTATTGCTGTTAGTTCTGCAGAGGCAGAAAGAGGGTTTTCAAAAATGAATATCATATATTCAGATGAAAGGAGTCGCTTTACTGTTGAGAATGTAGCTAATCTTATGAAAATTAGTCTTATTGGTATCCCGTTTAGCTCATGGGAGCCCACTCCTTGGGTCAAGAAATGGCATAGAAGAAACCACTCTGCTGATGACAACAGGGTGAAAAAAAGACAGATAAGAAATGAATGATAATCAGGTCAACATTTGGAAATGTTTGAAGTAAAAATTGCAAAATGTGTGTTTAATTTCAATAAACTTTTTCCTTTGATAAAGATTTGATGTGTTCATTTTTTATAGAATAACAGCATTTAATACCAAGTAACAAATATGTAATAAAATATTTGTATTATCAAAATTAGGAAAAGATACATAGTCATAAAATCTATAAGCAATAAAATACGAACAGTTTATAAGAAAAGTAAAGACAACTCAAAAAAGTGCAACATTTAAGCATGTGCATTCAGTATGCTGGTACACAGAGATCATACACCTTCAGGTTCTTACGTTCATTATCTACGAGTATATAAGACAGCAATATAGACAATCCTCATAAATTTTGATGCTGATTTTGACACAATGATGCTTGCTTAACCATTAGTTTGAAATTTTAATTAGGAATTAATTAAAAATAATCAGTTTCATTGCTGGAAAATATGACTTTTTGTATCAGAACCGGCTGGAAAATATGACTTTTTTAATAGAACCGGCTGACAAAAAATTTGAATCCCGCCACTGGTAAAAATCCAAAATCTCATCACTTTCATTAGGCTACATGTAATCCAACTCAAAGATACAAAAAAATTAAAACTAATTCAAATATTTTGGTAAACTATGCACGGAGTTGCTGTAGATTTTTATGACAAATAAAACAACCACAATAATCGAAAACATTGTTTTATTCGACGTTTCGGCTTATGCGTAAACCATCATCAGGAATAAATGAAATGCGACAGTTAAAGGAAAAAAAGGATGCAGTTTAGGGCATTCGTACTGTGTTGCGTCATATAGACCATTATGTGTTAAAAAGCAGCAGGGGAAAGGATGAACCATCGACGTTGAGGTCTGGCTGGTATTGCTGTATCAGAAAATTTTAACTTCAAGCAACCGGAAATATTGGGAAACATCGTCGGTCAGAAGGAACTTCACCTACTCGAGTCTCTTCTGATACAGTAATACCAGCCAGATCTCAACGTCTATGGTTCATCCATTCCCCTGCTGCTTTTCAACACATAATGGTCTATATGACGCAACACAGTACGAATGCCCTATATTGCATCCTAATTTTTTCCTTTAACTGTCGCATTTCATTTATTCCTGATGATGGCTTACTCATAAGCCGAAACGTCGAATAAAACAATGTTTTCGATTATTGTGGCTGTTTTATTTGTCATAAAAATGATTCAACTATACTTATGCTCTACCTTAGGCTCCAAACATCATAATAAATATTTGAAACATCAAAGTCACTGATCAGTATTATCAGCATGCAATGGAAAGGTCAGTTATAGCGTGTAAAATATCAAACCACATATATTAACAGCTATATAGCACAAGCGACTCACCAGCACTAAATATACATGCAAATAATCATGAACTTCCAAATGTTATTAGATAGCAGATAGTAATACCAGTGATACAATGACTCGAGTCAAAGACTCAAATCGACTCGAGTCACGATTTTGGTGATTCGTCTAGACTAGAATCAGGTTGAGAAACGATGTTGTGAAGACTCGTGTCGAGTCACGTTTTTTTACCGAATAAGTCGACTCGACTTGAATCACAATGAATGACTCGAGAATCTAGCCAAAGACGTTTTTATAAAATCTCCAAACATCTCTTTGACAAAGCCAGTTAGCTTGCACACATAGAAATTAGCTTTCTTTGCATCAGTGACACACGATCAATATTGGCACAAATTTTCTGTTATGACTGTGTCTTCTTGTGGCGTTGTGCTAAACATTAAGGATTAGGTGCTCCATCCAACTTTAAGGTAGAGATGAGGCTTAGCTTTTTAGTGAGGGGCCAGCTGCCAGTGATGTGGCTGAGTCATATATTCGAGTCAAGAGTCGATTCAGAAACCGTTCCAGTCAGCGTCATTTAAAGTGTTTTCAAGTCGAGTCAAAGTTGAGTGATGCCTTGGTCAAGTCGAATCACAAGAACAGTAGAGTCAAATCGAGTCATTAATTTGGTTTGCAAGTTCGAGTCATTGTCGAGTCAAATGAAAGTTGACATTTCCTTCTGTGTTTTTTTTTAATAGAAACGTGTGTCCAACGAGCTATAAATGGCGCCACACGAGCTAAAAAGACGTGCCCAATGTTATTTCAGCACTTTTGTTATGAGGTTATTTGTCCACGTATTTGGTAAAAGCATATTATAAGTTTTAATTTTACTTCTTCACTTTCAGCAATTCCACAGGTCTAGTCTAGCCCTACTGCAATATATAATAATATTAGTTTATTTCAGACGAGTGGTCCATACAGACGCGATCATAGTCACAAGGGTACAAAAAATGGTTTGCCACACAATAGCGCAATTTGCACATGACCATGGCAGGAGCAACACACTTTATCACCACCATAACTGCATTGTCATTCACAAGATCACAAAAAATGATTAGTCATATGGTAAAGCATTACAGAATCGGGTGTTTGCGTACGACAATTTTAACTTTTAACAACAAGTTATATAACAACAAGAATTTTAACAACAAGTTATATATTCCTCGTGTCCTTCACATGCCCCAACGCAATATTAAAGACGAAAATGGACTTGGATTAAACCCTTTAAATCTGGCCGCATTTCAGAACGGCATTTTGATGCATTTGAATATGATAATTTCTGCGGATTTGAGTCACCTCAGGTATTTCGTTGAGACCTGTGAACGGCAATGAAGTATATTTGTTGCAGCAGTGTGAGGCTATACTTTGAAATTAACTGAGAGTGAAAGAGAAAAGTAAATAATTGAAAGCTAAAAGCCTGTTTTTGCCAAATACTTGGATCTAAACAACCTGGTAACACAAGTGCTGAAACAACAATGGCCACCACTTTTAGCACGTTGTGCGCTATTTTTGAAGCTCATTGGACACCACCTTCCAGTAAAAAAAACGTAGGAAACTGTTAACTTTCCTCTGACAAGACATTGAATCGATCTAGCACAACAATGACTCAAAGTTCCTCGACAGTTCTTCGACTCTTACTCGACTCGACCTAGTAAAATCTTCATTCTGACTCGAAAAATGTTTTAAAGATTTCGACTCGAAAGGCTTTTGACGAGGCCCTTAGCAGAGATGAGCATTGAACTGGACTTGGATTGGACTGGATCTGGACTATGAAGAATTTTGTTGATTCTGGATTGGATCGAGATTGTGAATTGCTTGATAAATTAAGGATCAGGACCGGATTTCGACCGAGTTAATTGAAAAGACTTGCGTAATTCTTGTCATTAAAAAGCTGTATTTAGTTAATTTTGTTGAACATTATTAGGACTTGGATTTTAAATTTCTTAAACTTTTTGGACTATCGTTGGTTTGGACTGAGTTTTAGAAATCCAGGACAGGATCTGAACTGTAAAATATGACAGCCCCCCATCTCTGGCACGTAGGCGCACGGGGAAGCATTCGGAAGGAGTGCCCTTAAAAATAAATTTTTCGTCCTCCCAAACAGTGTTGTGCCCAGGAAACTTTTAAAAAACATATAATAAAAACAAAAATCTTTCCCCCTAAAATACCTTGGACCCTACCAAACGGTGAAACCAGGCTACAGGCCTGCTTTTGACTCGAATAACAGGTGTTAGGAAACAACAGTTCGAAATAAAATAACCCCAGTTAGCAGTGATGTAGTCGAAATCGAAACCGTAAACCAGAGATGATTACGGAGCCGGAGTGCTGGAATGGACACCCGCTGGAGTTTGCACGTTAGGCAAGAGACTGAAGCAGGAGTTGGAGCCTGAGTCAATATTTTAGGTTCGAACCTGAGCAGGAACCGGAACCTGAGTCAACCAACCAAAATGCTTAAGGGACCTATTAAACTTTCTGCAATGATGCTTGCTGTTGGCAAATAGAGTAGGATTAATCGAGTTGAGACGTGTTTTCTGACCAGCGTCGTCAAAAGTGTGACACTGGATGGGAGAACCGAGAATTTCTCCCCTAACTCTTTGGCGTCAGGCCTCTTTCGGGGATTTTCGGAAAAAAACGCCTAAACGCACGTGACTTTGCACGGGAATTTCTCCGGTCCGGTATGCTGTACAGACCCGTTAAAAGTCTCAAAAGACGCGGCAAGTCTTCTAGTCTGCACTCGAAAAAAATTTTTTTGCTTGGGGGGTGCAGTTTTTTTGTGAGTAACGTCATGATTGGAGGACTTTTAGGCCACCTTGGCCCACTTTGGCTGGCCCTGGGCGACAACCGTTAGGTGGTAGTATTTTGCTGAAGATTTTATTGGAAACTAGGCTACAATCCGAGTCTTTTGATACTTTGGATGACCCGCTGGGGTTTCGGGTTCAAAAGTTGTGATGTAAGTTAGTAAAAATAATTGACTAATTAGCTAATTAATTAATTTGTTTATTTTAGATCATACGGTTTGAACACGAAACGCTAGAAAGTCGATCAAACGCTCAAAAGACTCGGACTCGAGCCTAGTTTCCAATGAAAACTTCAGCGAAACACTTTGGCCTAGCGGTTGAGCCCTAGGCCAGACAACATGAGCCAAAATGACCCCAAAACTACTTCACTTATGACGCCAGTCACAAAAAATCCGCACCCCCCAACCAAAAAATTTTGTTTCGAGTGCAATCTACTGGACTGGCTGGTCCGTTTGAGCTCTTGAACAGCTCTCTAGCGCAATTGGCGGAGGAGCTAGGGCGTTGGTAAGGCAACCAAAAACTGCTGTTTTTTAGGCCGAAATCGAAGTACGAATACATCGTACGCCGGTTCTTGAAGTTTCAGAGTTAGTGCCTACGCAAAAAATATGCTGTGCAAGTGACAATGCAGTTTGGGATTTTAGGAATCCATGCCGTAACTATGGCAACGCTGGGTTAATGACGTGGGCAATAACACAAGATATATGACAAAACAGCAATGATTAACAAAACAGATTTTAAAGAAGTAACAGTGTGAAAAAATGACCTATATCAGTGTTTCCCAAACTGGGGATAAATTGCCCCCTGGGGTAATATGCAATTCTACGGGGGTAATGCAGAAGCAAAACCACAATGTTGTTCTGTATTATTATTTTTTCGACGCAAAATATTGAGGGTAATAACAAGATATGATCACTACCTTCATTTGGGTAACGGTTCGAAGAAGTTTGGGAAACAGTCTAGTGTTGAACGGATGGAAGATTTTTGCGATCCTAATCCAGTCCAATATTTTCAGTGCGTAATCCAGTCCAATCCTAATCCGGTAGCACTATCCAAATATTTCATCCAAACCGGTTTATATCCGAAAAACCCTCTGATTATGCATTTGACTGCAGTGATCAACGCAGTTTCGATATCCATATCCGATCCGGTAGAGATATCTTCGAAATCCAATCCAAACCGGATCCAGTTCTGAATCGCACAATCCGGTTGGATCGCGATCCGGAAACCGCATCATGTTCAACACTGGGAAACACTGACCTATAGCCCAGACCTAGCTAACAGTTGTGAGCACGGAACAGGACTGGGTCGGACTGGATCAGGACTGAAGCGAATTTTGGCCGGATCAGGACTGGATCGGACTGAGAAAATTTTTGTTGTTTCAATGTGATTATTCCGAACATATTAAAAATTTTGGTTGTGATTCGATTTTACAGATTTGCTAAATGGCAGTGCATATTTTGCCATCGATGGCAATAGCTGTCTTGAGACTTTTTTGCAATTCGAACTGTATCCACCTTTGTCCACATATAACGTTGAGTTCTAGTAGCAACGTGAACATAGTTGAATGGTTAGGTTAGTGTCTATGCCTGATGTGCGAGTGTTTGCTGGTTCTCCTATGACAATTTCCTTTGGCTTAGCTTGTAGAGATCACACCTTGGTGGGAATCCTTTTATGTAGGCTACTTCAAAAAGTTTATGGTTTAGGGCAGTGGTTTTCAACCGGGGGTCGTTTTCCTTTTTTCTAGAGGCCGTGAGAAGCTTCTGATAAATATATTCATAATAACTTTCAGATTTATATTTCGTAAATGGAACCACTTTTGGTCATAGCCAAACTAATAGGATTACCTGGCAGTAGTGCTGTCAATAATTTTGTTCGGCAGGGGCCAGTCACTGACGTCGTCAGTCAGTGACTTCGTCTTGAGGCTGAGTCCGACTTTTACTTCCGTCTATTTCAGCTATGTCGAACACAAATGGCGTACTGAGCCAAAAAGTATGTCAGTGTCTTGACCAGGGCCGCACATTAAATGACATATTATTGAGGGCCGCATATGGAATGGCTTACTTTGATCTTGGCACACTAAATTTAGGTTAACGAGCATACTGAAGGTGTTCGAATCATAACTTCAATAGTAACAGACGTGATAAAGTGGCACTGACGACCACCTGCACGAAAAATGTCAAGTTCAAATTTATCAAAACAAGGGCAGGTTGTCAGTACAAAAAATACTTTTACTACAGCGAAAACCTGAACTGGCCGCTCAAAACCCTCGACTGGGCCGCATGCGGCCCGCGGGTTGGTCATAGCTGGTTTATTTTCTAAACCACCTGCAAATTGATACAAACCACTAGCAAAAATCTGAGCAAGTTCGTTTCAGACAGAGGGAGGCCTTGGTCTCTTCCTTCTCATTCTGGCTGCGCTGCGGTTACCTGGCAAAAATGATAGCCTACTTTTTAAGCGTGATTACAACCATTACAGTTCTGTTGCGTTCGGCAACGCACAAATAACTGTTTTACCTAAGAATGCGCTGTGCTTGTAAATTAGGCTATATGATTGCGGTAGCTAACTTGGGAGTTATTCTAGTTTTGAATGTGTCGTGCTGTGGAGTTATTTGTATACGGCACGGGTGGGTCTCCCTCACTGATGCTATCATGTGCATGCATTTAATAAATGAGTTTTTGTTAGGCATGGTGATATCGTACGTAATTATTTTTTAGTCATTGTGATCTTGGATTGTGCAAACGCAACCGCATTTCATATGTAGGCCTATGACTGGAAAATTTCGGAATGGGGTCGATAGGTCAAGTTGAGTTTCAAAATGGGGCGCTGCTTGCAAAATTTTCAAAACCACTGATTTTGGCCTGAACATTTAGGGGTTAGGTTTAGGCATTAGGTTTCAGGTTTAGGTTTTGAGTCTAGGTCTAATTTTGGGTTNAGGTTTGAATTTAGGTTTGGGTTTAGGTTTTGAGTTTAGGTTTGGGTTTGGTTTTAGGTTTAGGGTTTTAGGTCATGTCACAAGGACCTTATGCTAATCCTAGTGTGTCATCCTTGTCATATGACCAATCCAACCAATCGGATGATTCCTAATGGCAAAATAAACTCAGCAGTGCTTATGCCTCCAATGGCAACATAGACACTGCCTTTTTATGTTTCGGAAATGCCAAAAGGTTGTGTCTATTTTCCTCATGAGGCAAAAGCACTGCTGGAACTATTTTACCTTCAACCAACAGCATTTGGCTAAAGGCAAATAAGTTCCAGTAGTGGTTTTGCCTCATGCTGCGAAATAAAAATACACGATTTTACATGGACGGATTAGGACTGGATCGGACTGATGATTTTGAAAAATTTTGCGGATCAGGACTGGATCGAATTCAACTTTATCGGATCAGGACTGGACTCGGACTGAAAAATTTCACAGTCCGCTCATCTCTGCTAGCTAACAGAAGTGGGACCGGATCCGGAGTAGCGGAGTTGACTCTGGCATGATTCTGCGTTTTTCTTTTGCAATCCAGATCCGGATCCGGAGTCAAAAATTTGGGAAAAACCGGATCCGGAGTCACTTTTCAATTTCAGCATTAGCAGAAGTCTGTGCGGTCATTTCGTAAGTAAAATCATGGGTAAATTAAGGTTGGAATGATGGTTGTAGCCAGAGTCTGAACAGGAGTCAGATTCTCAAATTAAAAAAATTGCCGGACCCGGATTTAAAAATTTTGGAACAGGAGCAGAGTCAAAGTCTGAAAAAGTGACTGCGGCCACCTCTGCTAGCTAATGACAGGTTTTGACAATGGTGCTACCAGTGGTAACGTGACTCGAGTCAATAACTCGACAAGAGTGACAACTTTTGGTGACTCGCACTCGACTCGAGTCATGTTGAGAAAAATGGTGACTCGACTCGAGTCACGTTTTTCACAGAATGACTCGACTAGAGTCACAGTCAGTGATTCGAGACTAGAGTCAGAGTCATTTTTGCAAAATCTCCTGACAGTGGTATATGGATATGGAAATTTTGCAGTCCTGATCCAATCCAAAACTTTTTCATGAAGTCCATATCCAATCCATATCCGAAAATTGAAAATTATGGACTCCGATATCCAAATCTGAAACCGCTCACTCAGTTACACATTAGCCTACATATTTGGTAGTGTCTATTTTGCCTCATGGGGCAAAAGCCGTGCTATGACTATTTTGCCGTCAGTCAGACACTATATGTTTTTAAGTGGTCATGTGACAAGGACGATACATAAAAAGAGAATTTCTGGGGTTTAGGATTATGATAACTAGGATTTAGGGTTCAGGTTCAGCCTATAGCTCATGCAGACAAGAAGCCACTAACAGTTTGCCAACATTGAAACCTTGACAACACTTATCGATTGGATTTAAGCCATTACAGATGTTGTGTGAACTGAGCAGGTCATGCGTTCCGAACTTGTCATGCAACCATTTTAACCAATCATGTTAGGCTAAAAGTAGGCATACCATATTTTCGTGATTGAAAACCGGGACGCTTCAGAACAACGAGCCGTATCAGACAAATGTGGTTTATATCTTACTTGGAGCATGTATCTATTTTCGCTACGAATTGCAGCAGTATCACCTGGAGCGATTTAAATTACAAAAGCTTCACTTTCACACCGACATCACGTACGAGCAGCGAACCAGAACGAACAATTTTACACTTTTTTCCAGGGACGCCAGAACAGCGGTATGACAGGGGTGCAGTGAAAAGAGTTGAAGGCAATGAAAGCTTTAAAAAACAAAAAATCGTTACTAACAATGCTTGTTTCTGTTCAGCAATAATGTCAACCTCAAAAGTAATAACAAATAAATTATGGAAAACTACTCTGAAGTTTCTGGGTATGCGAATAGCTGCATTAAATACGTTTCCAGTCATTCTTGATAAACCATGGAATTACCTATGATACGCTATGAAAACGCATCTTCGTCCCCGTTGTGCCCCTTATGAGGGGCAGTGTTCCCGCTCTCCACCGTCCCTGCTCTTTTCTTTTCGAACCATCAACAGTGATGGAAACACAGTTCACTTTATCTAATTCTTGGCATAGTTCAGCAGCAATCATCGGGGCAATGCAATTGACAATGACTGATTTACATTTTGTTCATGCATTGGCAAGTTTAGGTTCGAAAATTTTGAAACCAGCTTAGAGGTTGCAATTAGAACTTTTGAAAGACTTCTTAAATAGTGGCGTGATACGCAAAAGTAGCTTCTTTCTCTGCTAAGAGTGGAGACTCATCAGAATGAGCAGTTTTGAACAAGTGTGTCACACGAAATGACGACATTGTTGCCTCAACAGAAGATTTGTGTTTTTTTGGTTTCCAAGTGGTTGTCAATATCTGAGCGTCCGCCATGGCTAATTGAAAACCAGATAATTTACTTTTGCACAGTAATTTTTAGACAAGGTCAAAATTGAAGCCTTAACAAGAAACTGTTAGAAAAAAGAAGACTACATAGACCCACCAGTATTTTCTGTGATGCAATAAAATGAGAAAGTTATAAATGCTTTTTGCAGAAAGAAATGAGTCATAGGCAAATCATTTCTTGCCGTAAGTACTTTCGTTAGGAACTTGTTCACTGGCTAGCCGAACGCGTTTGAACACAGGTGAATAAACTATTACAGAAATAATGTAAATGTTAATCACATGAAAATTCCGAAAAAGCATCGCGGACCGCACAAAATGCCCTCGTAGGCTACATGCGGCCTGTCTGCGTGTTTGAGACTCCTAATCTAACACAATGAAACAATAAAAGACATGATCACGCATCACTCTGTAGCAAGTTGTCTAAACCGACTAATCACAGCCTGCTAATACTTGTGTAGGTAGGGCTGTGCTGGCTGAAATGAATGGCCTAACCGGGACATTTTTACTGACCGGGACACCGGGACAAAGCCTATAAACCGGGACTGTCCCGGCTTAAACCGGACGTACGGTATGCGTAGCTAAAAGCAAAATAGCTCCAGCATTGGTTTTGCCTCGTGAAGCAATATAGACACTGCCAACATTTTTTGTTTTGAATTCAATGAATGCCATGGCTACAACTGCTGCCAAAATGAACTTATGATTGATCTTGACAAGAGGTGC
>JGI24158J21664_10014096_pt1 | contig 10525 bp, 7 predicted proteins | sample Ectturendosymbi3_FD_21664 | JGI IMG/M metagenome (IMG submission 21664)
TAGTCAATTCAATGCAAAATTAGGCGCGATCGACCAACTGGGACTCGGCGATCGACCGGTCGATCGCGATCGACGTGTTGGCCACCCCTGCTCTATATCACCTTCTACATGTACAGCAGTGCTCTTCAACCTTTTTGTCATCGTGGAACCCCTGATATACTTTCGCGTTTGTCAGGGAACCTCCGTTAACAAAAATTTAAAAGACACGAATTACTTGTAAGAAAATCAAATGTTTCGTTTTCAGACACTTCAACAAATAAACAGTTATTGCAGAAGTTAAAAAGCAAGAAATTTAAAGACTCGGTTGTTTTTGCATTTCTGGAATGTATCGGCTGCATTCATAATTTGGTCATCCGGCAAAATGAACCCGTATCTCAAGTACGTGTCGTCACATTTTCTAACTTTGGCAATTGAACTATATTTGGTCCACTTTGGAGGAAGTGCCTCTTTTACATTTGAACTACAGTATGTTGCTCGTCATTACCATCCAGTGCACACCTTGGCTGTTGTTACTATTTCGCTTTACATAACAAAATATGCTATTTGCTTAATATGGCTTGATTAAATAGTAAGTTTGGTTTCACACTGTTTTTACTTTATTCCCACAAAGGTTGAACAGCAGCTCCAGTCTGTGACTCAGTCTACTCTCTGGTAGACTCAGGCTGAGACTGAGTCTAATCTACTGTGAACTGTACATCGGCAACATGATATAACTGCGATGTAACAATAACGTTCTTCTTAATTGAACAACAATGAACAAAAAGTGACGCAACAACTATCAATATTTCTTGTTCCGCTATTTGCACTAAACCTCCAGTGGTGCCACTCAGTCCCGTCGCCACGGGGTGGCTTTGGTGGGCGTAGTCCCCCCAAAAATAGCTCCAAGACCCCCAAATGAAATATGAAACATTGCAAATTAGTGGAAAATTTGTCAAATTTGAATGTCAAGCTCCCCCGCACAAATGTAAAGCCCCCTATTGTCGGCTTTCTGGCGACGGTTCTGGTGCCATTCCTAGTGTTTTTCCACTAGATCTAGTGTTTTTTCGTTTCATATAGTGTTCTAGTGTTTTTTATGGCTATCTGGTGTTTTTGTGAGTGAGATGAACGTAATTAATTGCACAATTTTGTGTAATTGTAACTGTAATGAAGATATTTTGATTAGTGCAATTGTAATTTGCTAGAAATTCTACCTAATTAAATCTTAAACTACACAAGACAGTATAATATGTTTTGAGTTAAACCGCTGCGAAGTCACTTGGTCATCTGTTGAAAGTTTCAGTGACCTGTACAAATGAACACAAGTGTTGCCCCTATCTCCCGCTTTCTTTGTCTCTGGTTTACAATGAGTTGCACATGTCGATGGTTGGCATAGCAACGCATGTTCTGGACATTTTCACTGTGTGTAAGTTTGGTTTTGTAATCTAGTGTTTTTTTGTGAATCTAGNGTTTTTTCATCATGAAATCTAGTACTTTTCTGTAACGACAGAGCGGCAACACTGTCAGCCTCCTGTACAACTAATTAGCCTACTTGGAGTCTGAATGTAGCACGGTGATCTAAAAAAATTCATAATGACGCGTCAACAAACTGAAGCAAGAAATCATTTCCCCTAAAAAACGAGGAACCTTCACGGAACCTTTGAAACTCAATGAACCCCACGACATGTTTTGCGGAACCCTTGTTGAAGAGCACTGTATTAGGCAATGGGCTATTGGTGTCTTCCTTCTGTTAAGCAGGGTCATAAGATCATGGGCTAGTGGGCATGACAGTTTTTTCTTTGCAGCAACATTTTGAACCTATGCAACGGTCTTAAATACTTGCTTGAAAGTTTAAGTTTATTAGCGCCGTTAAATGTATTTTAGCGCAATACGTTTTCAGGCCTGATGTGAATCTATCATGTCATCCTGAAATTGTTTTTCATGGCATCGACAGCCAATAGTGCTCCATGTAATGAGAGTGATGTCATATAGCAAATGTCTTTTAAGTAATTCTTTGATGCTGAATTGCAGTTTTAGCAATAAATATACTTCCGCGTACGTCTAACTCCACAAGCTGCACCTGCAAACGTGACTGTCGTTCAACTTTTTGCTAGCGTCCTGTCTTGGTAGTTGAGTTTTGACTTTTTATCGTAAGAACCATTCTATTTCTAACCAGGTCGGGAATACCTTTCAGATATTTTTTTTTTCTGATCTTTCTAGGATAGCCAATAATGAGACGGTAGAGCTTTTTAGCATGCTTTTAGGGCAGCGCTTTCCGCCGAAGAGTGCATCTCCGCCCAGTAGTTGGCCGCGAAAGTGTTTCCGGAGCTTCGCGAAGCAACTCGTACTGTTACAATTTTCCCGTACTTGACTGCAATCTTTCTCGAAAATTAGCCGAATGCCGATTTTCTATTGATTTGATGTTAACTTATCTCATAAGCAAGATCAATTTTTTGATTAAAATTAAATTATATGTTTGTTTCTTTCTCATATCCAAATTATTTTCGTTGCCATTTCACCGCAAGATCTCATAGTGGGCCCAACAAAAACTGTTACGACTGTAAAGTGGGCAGCAATCTGAAAAAGGTTGGGAAGCACTGCTTTAGAATATATGTGATAAATATTTTTTGTAAACACAACTGAATTTTGGGGACACCAACAGCGTTCTTAGTTACGGTGCAACGTGTGGAAAATGGGGCCTTATCTTTTTGGACCCGCTTAAAAGGTTTGTGAATTTATGATATAAGGCGCTTAAGCCGCGGTTGTTCCCTGAGAGATGACATAGTTTGACCAACAAATACAGCCACTTTCTTGGTCTATAAAAGGTAAACGCTTTTACGTGACACACATCCAGTGTTGTTTTAAGCCGTTTTTGGGTGTCAAAATGACACCCTAAAATTTTGCAATGACACCCTAAATTCTGAAAGCTTAGCTATGCTTTTGCTTTGTATTGAAGTAAAATGATTTGAGGAAAGCATGTTTTCCTGCACTTGACCATTGTAACAGACGGCTGCAATGTTATAGGCTGTCACATTTTTCTGGCGAAGTTGGAAACGAAAATTGTAAGAATGGCATCTGTGGATTGTCATGCGCACCGCCTCGCTTCGGCCTCTTACTATACTGCGCAGATTTGTGTAGTACAGTGCACGAAACTGCGAAACCACTTTCATGCAATTGTGGAAGTGTTTTACTATTTCACCGTTGCGATTGGCTTGCCTGGCGATGCATCGTGCATCAGACTACAATGAAGACAAAAGGTCGGTAGTTGCAGCGCGCATGAAAAACAAAGTGGTTGTCGAGTGAGGCAACAGTGAGAGCACGGAGTGAGATTTAGGCTATTTGGGCCGCGCCGAAGCAGCTGTCAGAAAATAAAAATTATGCAATGTGCCTTGTTTTACTGCGACTCATAAAAACAAAAAATTTCAACATGATGCTTTCTTTTTGTCAGCATTGGCACTTCACCTGACAAAACTGACCAAAGTTGATGAGGCGGGATGTTTTGACTTTGCACAGGTGAAAGCTTCCGTAGAACTGTGCATCAACAAGCTCTCTGCTGCCGCTGCTAATCCGAGTTTAAAGCTAATTGCGAAAATTTTGATAGTGAATTAAGGGAACTTGGAACGCTGGATGGTTTGGCTGACTCGTGTGTGTCCAGTGGCATGGCGTTTTGGAAGGGTGCCGAACGAAATATAGCTACTTGATCGTCCCCATACAAAAAATGGAGACAGGAGTGAATAAATCAACTACCGCGGCATCTCTTTACTAATACTCCCAGGAAGAGTGATGCCAAGATGCCGCTAAAATAATTGAACCAAAGCTGGATGATACCCAGTGCTGTTTTCGTCGTGGCCGTAGCACTACGGAACAAATTTTCTCTCACCAGCAAATTTTGGAGAAATCCTAGAAGCATGCCAAAGACGTCTACAAATGTTTTGTCGACCTCGGGAAAGTATATGGCCGGGTTCCTCGTGAAAAGCTTTTGCGGGTGTTGTGGGAATACGGTGTTGACGTGTGCCTCTTGCTGGCCGTCAAGTAACTGCATTCCTGTTCAGAAGATTGTTTCTCTGTCGACGGAGTTAAATCACAGCCGTTCAGCGTTGGTGTTGGACTCCGACGATGTTGTGTGCTGTCACCAATCCTCTTCATAGTGTATATCAGGGTTCTCCGCACTACGGCCCTCGGGACAAATCCGACTTGTGAAGCCATTTCACCCGGTCGCAAAACACATTTTGCCAATAATGAAAAAAGTATATATTTGCGAAAAATGTGTCGCTTTGGTAGAATGTAATATATCCCGAAAGAATCACATTACACACGTTGTCTGGCCCTCGAAGTGTTGTGCAATAGCTTATGTAGTCCTCTCCAAAAAATGTGAAGAGCCCTGGTCTGTATGAATTGGATAGACAGTCACAGAAGCGTCGACGAGTGTCACTTTTGGGAACTGCATGATGAACCGTTTGCTTTTTGCGGACAAATTGGTACGGCATGCGTGGATCTTCTCAACAGGGTCTTGAGCACGCATTTGATCGGTTTTCTGCTGCGTGCGACCAAGCAGGAACGAAAATCAGCTCTAAAAAGATTGAGGCATTACGTCGCTTAAGACGCCCAAGGCAGTGTTTTCTGCAAGTGAGCGGAAATACACAGCAGCAGGTGGAGGCGTTCAAGTACCTTGGGGTGNTATTTTCGAGNGACGAAAGTCAGAACAAAGGGATTGATACATTGATTGGTAAAGCAAACGCAGTTCTCCGTGTGCTTTATTGCTCCGTGGTGACGAAACGGCAGCTTTCAAAGAACGCAAAGCTTTTAGTTTTTAAATGGGTCTTTGTTCCGATCCTCACCTGTGGTCATGAATCTTAGGTGACGACTAAAAGAATACTGTCAACAGAATAAGGGGCAGAGATGGGATATTTGCGAAGGGTTCTCGGTGTGACACTTCGTGACAAAGACCACGGGTCTGAAATCCGTGAAGCCCTGGATGTAAAGTCACTTCTCCGAATCGAGAGATCCCAGCTATGTTAGTTCGNCCATGTGTCCAGAATGCCCCAGGAAAGAATAGCGAACTAAGTCCTTCGGGCTACAGTCTACACCCACAGGAAAGCGGCNCAAAGTTTGTCCAAGNACCAGGTGGAGTGACTATACNTCTAAACTTGCTCGGTAGAGTCTTGGTGTGGGTCCAACAGAACTATCTGAGATTGCTGTTGATCGTGAGGTATTTCGAGTCCTCNTAGGGCTGCTGCCCCCGCGACTCTCGAAAAAGGAAAAGCGGGCACAAAAATGAGTAAATGAATGAGCATGTACGCCTACCTTGAACAGTTCTATTTATGAAATTGTCTTTTTTTTGTTAATTTTGGCGACGGCAATTGGCGGCAGGCCTAAGCCTGAATTGTGCTTCTTGCCGGGGCGATTGAGGTGAACGCTCTTATGAACGAAATTGTCTTTAAATTAGTTCGTTTCTTTGCTCCTGATCAATTCTCCAAGTGACGTGCACATGTAAATGAAAACGCTAAGAAGCCAATTTATAAACAGCATTTAGGTTTGTTTATCATATTAAGTAGAATGTTGGACATACTGTATGTATAAGTAGTGCATAGCCTATATAGGTTATTAGGTNCAGCAAAAGTGATCATGGAGTTCGAGGAGAACACGATCTAAATGCTAATGAGGAGACACGTANGCATGAAGAAGCACCAAGTGCACAGAAAGCATTTGTCTGAGATGTACAGTCACTTGTCATAGGCGTAGCCAGGGATGGTCCAAGGGGCCANGCCCCCAGATTTTTAGCATATCTATTCATTTTATGCTTTGAGAGACGGTATCCCAAATAAAATACTGTTGTTCGCCTAAATTCAAACATTTTGGCCCCCTCCTAAATTTCCCCCCCCACATTTTGGACAAGCTACGCCACTGTCACTTGTGGCCGTCACTGAGGAACCACATAATCCTTTCGAGGAAGAATGTCGAGATTTACTGTTTTTAGACACAAAGGAGATTGCCGATCCTGCTATGATTGAAACACTGCCAACCAGGTTGGACAACAACAGTTTCAGTCTTACTCAAAGGATCCCTTAACCGATAGAACCAAGACAATTGACGAACCTTTGCAAAGGAAACAAAGTACCGCTTTCCACAACAGGTAGAAGACCAAAAGCATCCAAAGGAAAGTGTTACAGTCGACTGCATCGCCTTGAACTACTGAGGCAAGCACAAGCGAAAGATGGCAATTCGGGGCATAACTAACAGGAAAGCAACCAGCAGCAATAGAGCTCCTTCACTGAGTTAACTCTACTACTACTAGGTTGCACTATCATTATATAGGGATAAAAGAATTACGATAATTCGCTTCTGGTGACTATCACAGTAACTTGTTACTCATGGGCACCATCTAGCAGTGACCATTTATTTACATGTGGCGGCATCTTCTGGCCGCCACAATAGTGAGTGCAACACCAAAAATTGATACATACTGTAGCTTCATAAGTTTATTTTAAATACCACAAAAAAAGCAGTTTTTTAAGCAGAATTTCACTATTTTTAGCAGTTTTTAGCTAATATTTTGTGAAATGGTTTTCAGCAGGATCTGGCAGTTTTTCGCGACAGAATTTAGCAGGTTTAGGTGACAACCATCTGGCAACACTGTGTGCAGAGTCAGTAGCAGTGTTGCCAACCTTGCGGTTCTTCCGCGAATTTGGGCTTGTTTTTTGTGGAGTTGCGAGTTTTTTTGACGACTTCTGGGTTGCTTGTTTTGGGCTTGTTTTAATTGAAACTTGCTTGTTTTTTGCAGATGTTTGTTTTGCGGATTGCATTTTTTCAGATGCTATGGTACTTCTGATTTTTCAATTTACTCCTGAAGGCATATTGGGCGTGATTTTGTGAAAATTTGCTCCTTTTAGACTTTTTTTTGGATTTGCCACCCTGAATTTTTATGTGATTTTTTTCTGATTTTTTGTTTTGTTGAATTTTCCTGGGAACGCGTTTTGGGCTTGTTTTTCGGTTGAATTACCTATTTTTGCCTTGTTTTTTAAATTTACTTGCTTTTTTTGCAAAATAACCTGGCATCACTGGTCAGTGGCCAGTACAGATGAGTAGGCATAGGGGTAGGCTTAACCAAATTCTATGAAATTAATGGTTTACAGATGAAGCACTGACCAGGCGTAGGTCAGAACTCCAATCTATCGTTGACATGTCAAGGGTAGCTTGTGCATGATTTTTGAACGCTTTTTTTGGTTTTGAAGATGCTGTGGTTGAGAATCTCTTCATTGTTTTGCAGGCGCATTGTGATATGAATGTTAAATTTTGCAATGAATGCAAATGGTTAGGGTGAAAAGAAAACTGTAATACCTTGAATGTATATGTACATGTTTCAATTTCTGCATTTTAGTGAAAGTAAAAGAAAACATTACATTAAACGTTTTTTGAGTAAAGATCTAACTAACTTTTTTGTGTTACTTCCTACATACATTTCTTTGAGTTGCTGCTAGTCTACTTGTAAATTCTCAGTATGTTTAAAATTAGACTTGAACTTGTCAAAAATATGATGCAAGTAATGCATATTACCTTAATTTTTGTGTGCAAATACCGGTAGCGTGCGTTTCATGTTTGGTTTTGACTTTTTTAAACATCTTGTATGTCCATTGTATGGGGTTTTTGAGCATGTTCTGGGTTTTTTCAAGGTAAATTGTGGGATTTCTCTTCATAAGAGAGTGACAACACTGCTAGACACTGTCTAAGGTTTTATCAATCAAAGCTTTTGTGAGATCACAGATTCATTGTCAACTAACTAGGCTACAGAAATGAGGTGTGGACTGAAATCACTAACCTTTGTCTGCCGACTCCGAAGTCAGGACTGTTAGAATCCCACACGTTTATAATTTGTAGAGTGGCATATAGCTGTTTTTTTGGTCATTTTTTAGTCGTAGACCGAATTCTTTTTTGATCACTGAAAAAAATTAAGTCAAGTCACAATGGCTGAAGATATAGATAGATTAGTGAATACTATTACGTCGAGTTTAAATACTGCTTTACGACCAATGACTGAAATGTCACAGGCCACAGGGACGAAAATGTGCTCTCAGTGAAAAAAAAAACAAAATGGAAAAAAATCAGGCATAAAAAAAACCTAGGTAAAGTGAGCCCGACTTTTCCAACCGCACTTTTTTTAGTGGATGCGAGGTTCGCGCATGAAATTAAAAGACCTCAAGCAGGGATGAAATGACCTCGTATGACAAAACAAACGAAAGCAAATGAAAGAACAAGTTCTGAACAGAACATCTAAAGCAAAAAAACTTGCAAATATGTTGTAGCAAGCTCATACGAACNGTTTAAAACAAGCATGTTTTTGAAAATTAGTGATAATTCAACTATAAATTAAAATACTTTCCGAGGGGGTTATGACGCCAAATTTTATATCAAAGTCTTTGGAATTTATCCAACTATTAATCTGTAAAAAAATCTCAGTGGTTATTTCTGTTTAAACAAAATGAGAAGAAAAATCGCAGAAGTACTCTAACACCAAAAATGCGTTTCGCTGCCAGATTCTCGTGTTGTGCGACTATCGATTTCAATTCAATATTAAAATAATTTCCGAGGCGGTTATGACAACAAATTTCATATCAAAATCTTTGGAATTTATCGAACTATTGATCTGTAAAAAATCGCTGGGGTTATTTTTGTTTAAATGAAATGAGACGAAAAATTGCAAGGTACTCTAACACCAAAAAGTCCGTTCGCTGCCAGATTCTCGTGTTGCGCGACTATCGCTTTCAATTCAATATTAAAATACTTTCCGAGGGGGTTATGATAACAAATTTTATATCAAAATCTTTGGAATTTATCGAACTGTTGATCTGTGATAAAATCGTTTCTACCGTGGTTTGTGCCGAACGTTCTGTCAATCACTGGCCTGTTCTTAGACCTCCCCACAGTTAATTTCCCTTTGTTTAGAACTGATAAAGCGTTTTGTTTCTTCCATTATCTTGCACCATCTTTGAAAGCTGATCTGAATCTGAAGCAAGCCTTATGTATTTCTGCTATTGCAAGAAATTACATCTTTCTCCATCACCACGTATCAGTTTTATATACAGGCCTGCAATCACAACGGCATACTTGTTATTAGGACAAGTTTTGGTTGCAGTAAATAAGTAAGGAGGTTGCAGGTTGCATTTATTTTCAACGAAAGTTGCATTTATGCGCAAACATTGCAAACGACAGTAATTTACTCACGCGGTTTATTTACGTACAATGCTAAATAATTCCAAATATTTTTTTGGGAGAAATTGCGGTCTTTTGCCAACAGTTTGCCAAGCATGCTAAAACTTCCCTCCACAGTGCATGAAGTTTCTTGGCAGTTTTACAATTTGCCATACAGTTCTAGACTGATGTTTGGCTGGATCGTATTCACAATTGCTTTTAGATCACTATTTAAGTTCAAATCGGTGATCTAAATATAAATTTATTCCAGTTGGATCGCTGCCAAATTCAAATGTGTAGCCTCTTTTATAAGCTTAAGCAATGGTATATTTTGGGCTCTCTGCTCTTTGTATTTCATCTATGAGTTTGATCTAACTAAGCTGTCTCAAAAGAATTTGACTGCGGAAGACTTGACACAACTAATTTTCGTTTGTGCGGACTTGGCCAAAAGCCAAGATTTTCCGCAATTCCACCTCTAATTGAGTTCGGACACTGTCGTACTTGGCTGGCAGGGCTCTCTCTCACAAATGAAACTCCAAAAATCCCTAGAACAGTACCAAAAAATCCCTAAATCTATGATGGTGCTGCATAAAATCGGAGTGCCAATGATAAATATCAAAAACAGAACCAAATATGATTTACAAACTAAACTGAAATAGTTCATTTCACACATTTTCATACTTCTCCGCAAATCCCCTAAAAAGGGTCAAAAGTTCCAATCTAGGGACAGAATCCCTAAAAGTGAGAGCACTGTAATGGCTGGGGTTGAAAAACTTCTAGCTTGCAAAGCAACTGTTTCGTCATAGATAATACTGAGACGCAGCTAATCAGTCATATAGCTCTTTTCCATGCAATCAAGGAAAATAGAACTAACTTAAATAGTTTTGAAGTATCTTTTTTATTTACACTTCAATTTTGCGCAATACTTGATAAAAATTGCAGTAAAAAGCTGCACGTAATAATCGCAAAAGTTGCAAAAAGTTGCAATGTAAAATTGCTGGAAACATCTCAAAACTTTGAACTACATAGGCTATATTTTGGGTATTTAGGAAGCTGTTGGAAGCTGTACAAAAAAGTTGCAAAAACTTGCCCTACTTATATTTGTACGTTTCTTGTAAAAGGTGCATGCACATGCATTTTTTGTTTTCACCAAACCCCATGAAACTTGGTCTTATCAATATGCTGAGTGCTTCTTTGCATTACATCACGATCGAAGAATATCATGTTATCTATCTGTGAAAACACTGATATAGAACAATTTTCAAGTAGATATCAACAGTTTTAAATCTGTACAACAATTTGGAAATGCGTTGTGGTTCACTACAGCTTCTAGCGTTGACGAGTCTTTCCATGACGAGGCTTT
>JGI24158J21664_10014097_pt1 | contig 10525 bp, 5 predicted proteins | sample Ectturendosymbi3_FD_21664 | JGI IMG/M metagenome (IMG submission 21664)
TTTTCAACTATTAAAAAGCACATGTTTACGAAAGATCAAGATGTTTATACAGCGTGTATCAAAATAAAATGAAACATTAATCTGATGACTTCTTTATTTTGCTGCAGGTGTTCCACCTTCACCGTCTAACTTCATCGAACCAGGCAACCGCCCCTTATCCAGTATGTCTCCTGTTATTGTTTTGGAGAGCAACGGAAACGGGAAAGAAGTTTTGTTGATTGATGGAGGAAGTGGAGGAACACGGATAATCACGGCAACAGCGCTAGTACGTTGGTTATCTTGTTCCTAATTTACAATAAGAGTTGTCAACTCAAAACTGGTTCATCAGGACTTTTAGTGCCTTGATTAGAAACAATATTTGTTTTTCTTCAACGACCTACATCTTCATCTAATATTATTAAATCTGCTTACTTGAATTGTCTGTTGGATTTTAGAAGTCTTCGCTTTTTTCCCACAGCTCAACGCTTCTGCATGACGATGGCGGAATGCAGTAGTTGCTGATTCTTAGTTGCGGCGCATGCACCTCTTTAGCTTTACCTGCGTGTACCAACTAACACCTATCCTGTGGTTTGAAACGTCTCAGGATTTCTGTATTCTTGTGTTCCTTTACCTAGTCACATTATTGTAGCAAGAAGGGGGCCTTGGAGCTCCGGGCCCCGGGCGGCACCTTCTCAGGGGCGGCAGTTTGTTGATTAAAATTAATTCTTGAAAGTAGTTTAAAGGATCGAACTCTTCTTTATCATTTTTAAATTAATTTTTGAAAGTTTTAGAAGTTCTAACTCTTTTCAGTTTTTGTGTTTAGACAACATAGACTGTGGTAGGCTAGTCTAAAAATATAGGAAATGTGTCTGTGGACTGAGCGAATTGATTAAATATTTACTCAAAAGTCCGGGTCCAATCCAGTGTGCTAACGTACCCCGGTGTTTGTCTTGAAATTAGGGCTTTTTAAGTCCCTACACCTTCCTCTCCAGCCATAGCCATTTCTCCCGCCCCAGTCAAAAAAACTTTGAACAAAGGACAGACAAGGCATTCGACCGCAGGCTGGCAAACATCACTGCTCTGGTAGTTCGAGGTTTATATTCTCTCCCGCATACTTAAAATGCCCTGCATTAAATCACTGTAAACAGTCATGGCTAGCTTAGTTCGTTTTCTCCTATCATTCGATCCTCAGCAACGCCCCAACGGCACATCATTACATCACCTGACACCTTGACTATGGCGACAAACATTTCTTGGCACGTCTCATGCTATTTCTTAAATGTTGAGTGGGATATTTTTAATAAGTGCCACAATCTGTAGCCTGGTCATAAGGTGGGCTTATTAAAATTAAATTTTTGAAGTGAATAATTCTGCTATGGTAACGTTGTTCAGTTTCAGTACTACTGCTGTTTTTCTGTATGACATAATGATGTCGGAAAGTGACGTTCTTGAAACGAGATAGTGCAGTTGATATACATTTGCTTGGGCAATTCAGAGCTCAGGTTGTAGACCTGAACTGCAAATACAGTGAATCAGAACCAGCCGATAGGCAACGTGGGTTTCGCAGAAGTCTCCTTGCTTCAACGGTGCACAAAAATTTTAACTGCTGAAACACTAGTTTGAACTTACAATCATTAGTCAGGCAGTTGACAACTGTTGTAACTGAACATAACTTTCATTCTTTGCAAAAGACTGATTTGAAATCTCTAAGGTCAGCTGGTGATCACCTGTTTTATGAACATAGTTTTCAACATGTACACAGACAAAACTCAGGAACTACGACTGTGCTAAACTAAGTCATTAACACAATTATAAAGGAAACACTTCCAAAACAATTAACAAGATGAACATTCACACAAAGTACTGTCCCTTGCGATTTAACGAATGCGATATAGCTGCAAAGTAATTTAATGCTATTTTAGGCGTCAGTCATCAGGGCAAACTGCCAACATTGTTCAGGTCAGGATAGCTCCGAATTTGGAGCAAAGGTTGTCCTATGCAAGTGTTGGCTGGACTGCAACTCTCCTACCACTGTAGGTTATGCAACACTGTTTCATCTCATAGTCTGTGCTGTTGACCATTTTTTTCATGTCTTGTGCTTTGATTCACATCGTTGGCCCTGCATTGTCACGGTTGTAACATGGATTTCTGCATTCCAGCACTGCATTACCACTCACAATTTTTACATATGTGCTAACACCATCATTAGGGTTGTAATGCTCGTTGCTCCCAGCCAGTGTCACACTATAGTACCGTATGGATGACGCTGTTGACGTTGGTCAGCAAACACGTTTCAATCAATTCCGTTCCGTTTGACCACAACAAGCGTCATTACAGAAATTTGAATAGCTCCTTGATCTTGATTGGCTCCTAGACAGATCGGAGCGTTGCTCCGGATTCAGCTCCTACTCCTGGTCATGGGCGTCCGCAGGGGGGGCAAAACGGGCATTCCCCCCCTGGAAATTGGGACTAAGAAGTAAAATTTCTAGAACTCGTAAAATCAACAGTGTAGTTCCGCTTAGTTGGGTTAATTCTTGCAATGATAGTTCGTTTGCCGATATGATATTCACACTGCACAAGATTCAGTTCACTGTTCTGGTGTAATGCAGTCATGAAATTGCAGTTCACTTCACCCGCTCCTTTGGCTGCAAATGCAGGTTGCGAATATCGGGAGCGATATTTCTTCTACTATTAGTCTTTGTTGCGTCACGATAACATGGCAACATATCTTTAAGGTTCGCTTCAAGTTACGGTGGTAGCCGTTTTGCTGCATGTAACTGTTGAATGCAGACACCTTGGCTAGTGATGCAGCGATACAACGAATGAGCAACTGCTAATGCAGCGGCAAGCCACGTATATACCAATGGTGGGCGAACTGTGACTCACAGATATATTTTGTGTGGATATTCTAGATAAATAGCAATGTCTCAACTTGACAGAGAGTTGTTGTCTCGAATTTAACGTTAGTTTAATTTGTCAATGTGTTTACGCGAGCTCGTAAGGCAGGGTCGGATCCAGTCAGTTAACTTTGGTGGGGCGATTTCAGAAATATGTCCTAGTCAGGTCTTATACCTGCTTCGCTACTGTAAGAGAGACGAAGTATTCTTCACAACACTGATGTGATGAAACAATGGACGGGAAATTGTCCTTATATCGCAAATGTTGTTTTCCGGATTGTAATAACATTGTAAATAAAGATACTTTCGCAGGTTTTAGGGGAACGATCGCCCCCCCTGGATCCGCCCTACCGTAAAGTTAGTTACCATAGAGTCTACGCGATTTGATAACAAAGATAGTGAACCTAAAGCTCAAGTTCGGCTACTTAAGTTCCCAAAAGAAAATCAAATTTTTTCAAAACCACATATAGTCAAAAGTACTCTGTCATTTTCCCAAAGTCAGAATGAGAACGAATTCTTTTCGCGAAGAGGAAATCGCAGGACCACAAAGTTGAAGAATACAAAAACAAACTGTAACACTACTGGAAGAGTTCCAATCCAGATTTGACCATTGCCAAGAGTTAAAACTATGATTTGCATTTCTTGTAAATCCATTCATCGTTAATGTAGTCAGTGATGGCTATCCAGTTCGCCAACCGTTTGTCAGAAACTTGTCTGCGCAGTAGAAACGAAACTGACTGGCTCAAAAAAAACTCAGGCAATGCCAATCTTCAGTTAATTTCTGGCCACAGGTTCCAGAAAATACCCACAATTCAAACGACCAGTGTACAGATAGCACCGCATGTTGCTGTCACTTTTTTCTCTGTAATAAAATTCGTAAAATCAACCATCGTGCAACCCTAAAAACGAACACTTGGGATAATTAATTTGCACAGCTATAACAAGGTGTTGTCAAGATTTTCGGAGACTGCAAAATCAAACAAAAACTAAACAGTGACAATTGCTGTACATCATTTCAGGTAGAGCTTGCATTATTTACCGTGTTTGTATTGACACTACAAACTGGTTTTGCGGCTCGCTGGTGTTTTTGGTTTTCTGGAAATGACTCTGCCATTGAACAAGTTTACCAGCGTCTGTTTTAAGCAATGTGTAAATAAACATGAGTGAAGAAGAAGCATTGCTGCCAACAAAGCGCATTTTTTGCAATTAGTGCTCCCTCTAAAGTGCGCAACTGCGCTGTACCACCAGATCATTTGCGCAGTGAAATCTCATCCCGCGCACTTGCAGCATTCGAAAACATAGGAAAAACAACGGAGGCTATTTCAATTATGTATTTTGTTCGTTTTTTGATAAAATTACATACTTATTCTAATAATTCATGAATTTTGTAATTCATGAAATTTTGTAATTCAATTTTAAATTTTTTTTTTCAAAATGAATTTTGTAATTCAATTTTGTAATTCACTCTGCTAACTCCGTCTTAAAATATCCATGTTTACTAAAACAAACTTTTACTTAGTGTAAAATTTTCTTAGAAGGAAAACACTGTATGCAACTGTTGCCGTAACAGCGGGCATTTTCTTTGTGGTGTAAAAAGGGCGAAGCGTTTTGTGTACGTCCATTTGCGTTGCATCGTCAACAACCTGAAAAGGATAAGCAAAATGTCGTTTTTGTCCCCCCTGGAAAAATTTCTGCGGACGCCCATGCTCCTGGTAGAACATATATCTTTGACTCCGGCTCCAGCTCCGGCGAAATTGCAAACACCGGCAGGAGTCCACTCCGGCATTCCTGCTCTATGATCACCTCTCGTGTAGCCTATGGTGTTGACAGCGCCTGTTACTGCCCGTGCAAGTCATTGTGTTCCTGCTCAGAAGTTTCTGTCTGTCGAGGAGTTACACCGCAACCGTTAAAGATGAGTGTTGGACTGGCAACAAAGGTGTGTACTGTCACCAGTCGTCTTCATAGTCCATATCAGAGTTTTTCAACCGGGATTCCGCGGAACCTCAGTGTTCCGCGAGTACCTGCCAGGGGTTCCGCCGAAACAGACTGAAATTTCCTGGGACGAAATTCGCAACCACAGTTCTATGCAAATGTAGCAATATAGACACTGGGCCATTGCATAGGGTTCCACAAGCAACGCAAACACTGCAGCAAAAAGTTTGAAAAACACTGGTCTGGGGGCCGATTCGCACACCTGCCCCCGTCATTTACGCCTCAAAGAGGAAATACATTGTAGCAGTTGGAGAAGTTTAAGTACCTCTGGGGGTATTCATGAATGACGGAAGATGGGAAAAGGACTTTGATGCACGGATTGGCAAAGCAAACACAGTTCTGCGTGAGCTTTATTGCTCTGTGGTGACAAAATGGGGTGATTCAAACACCGCAAAGCTGTTAGCTATTAGATCGTTCTTTGTTCCAAAAATCACATACGGTCATGAAACTTCAGAAATGACTGAAAGACTGCTAGCTCAAGTACAAGCCGAAGAGATGGGGATTTTTCCCAAGGGTTCACGGTTTGGCACTTCGAGACATAGGTGTAGGAGCAAGCAATTTTTGGAGGTGCGAAGAGTATTTTGCCCGACTTTCCCTAAACTTTCCCGAAAAAACTTTTTGCGACAAACTTCCTCCCTACAAATTTTCTCTAGCTTTTGGTACATTATGTTTTCCTCTACCACGTTACCATAGTCTCGAAAACAAAACGTTTGGTATTTGAAATTTGGTTATTAAATAACCCAACTGGAAAAAGTACGCAAGTGCGCTAGGCTGTGCAAGAACATTGTCGGAAGCCAGCTGGCTCAGTATTGATGAGCATCTACCCCATAATGTTGTAATGTTGTGAGGCTCAGGACATAGCCATAACATAAATAATATCACACAGGCCACACATCTGTCTTAAAAAAAAGGAGGCACCTTTAGGCCTACCTCAGCTAGGTCTGACGTTTTTCATTCACGTTTCAGCTGTTGCTGCTACAAAACGAAATGCCTTCCTTTGCAAAAGCTTTAAAATAAGTCAGCACTCATTAATTCTCACAAACTAAGTCACGAAGTTAAGAGAAACAGTTTGTTGATTTTATATAGTTGTCTTCAAAGACACAGTGAACTTTCATTATACAATCAATAACAAGGAAGTATAATTCCACTAATTTTGTAAAAATGTCGAAGCTTTTTTACCAAATATTTTGAGATTTTGTCCACATTTTTAGCAAAACGTTTGTGGGTGCCCTTGCACCCCCTGCTCCCGCACCACTGATGCGAAACAAAGTGCACAGCTGTGAACTTCGTAAAGCCCTAAATGTCGAACCACTTATCCGCTGAATAGAGAGATATCAGCTACGATGGTTCGGACATGTGTTAAGATTCTCCCGAGAATGATTGGCGAGGCTAGTTCTGCTGGCTAAACCCATGGAAAAGCAACCTAGAGGTCGTCGAAGGACTAGGTGTCGTGATAGACCTCCAACCTTGCTTAGATCCTACTTGTTGTCTCCAGCAGAACTGCTTGAGATTGCTGGAAACTGTGAGGTGTTTCGAGTCCTCCTTGCTGCGGCCTCGACGATCCTCCCAAGAGGAAAAATAGGTGTGACAACTAAAGAATTAGTCAATGTGCTCGTTTAACCCTTATCAAATAGAACATGTGTTTCAACTAGGCATGTAAATAAATATAAAATGAAACACGATTTATTGATTTGCCCAGACGTTGATGAATTGCATTTGGTTCAAGCAAGATGTCGACGAAAGCGTTGAGAACAAGAGGCTTCACCACCAGTTGCTTCCAGATGAAATAACCTTTGAGCGAGGGTTCGATGATGTAAGCTCTTAAATAAACCTATAGTGCTTTTTTCCACAAATTAGAATATTTATCGCCGCACCGCAGGCGTCATGACAATACACTGAGAACTTATTAACTTTTACCTCTTTGGAAAAAATCTTTGTTTTGTTTATGTTATTTAATTTTAGTGTTTTATGTTGCAGGAAGTGATTGCTGGATTGGAAGAAAAAGGTCACAATTGCTCCAGAACTCCAATGGCTATCTCTCTTGTTCAAACCATTATCCGCAAAAATGGCAAAATTTACGCCGCTTGCGACTCTCGCAAGGGTGGATCTCCAGACGGTTATTAATCGTGCATTCACAGATACCTCGTTGAATCACCGAAAGGAGCCCTTGCTTTATGCCGCAAATGCTTGCAACGTTCTTTGTGTTGTTCTGAAACAATCATTGCGCTGTTTACAGTTCAGTAACAACATCTAATTAAAATATTGACAAAGTGGTGAATATTTTTAATTAGGAATACCCAGCAGATCGGTTGAAGAATACCTGAAAAGGTATAAGAATACCTGAAAAGGTGAAGAATACAATACCGTTGCGATAATTGAGGTCGATGCTTGCGAAGCGTACATAGGATTGCAATCTGACCATATGCCGCAACAGATTATATTAACGACTCGAAAGTGCCAACAAAATTTTAGGTTGTTGTTCCAGAATAATGCAAACATATGAAAGACGTGCTTGTGGTAAAAACTGTCTGTAAGTTGGAACCGTGTTCAAAGTGATTAAATACAACTCAATGGATTTATGTTACAAACAACACATAATTGCCTTACTTGTGCACTAAAAATGTCTTTTGTATAATGAGAACCCCCGTGCAAAGAAATTATAGTAATAAATGTTTGAAATTCAGTTTTTGAAACTGGTTAGAAAACAATGTGAACCTGCAACATTTAGTATTCTGTAATTTTTACATTGTTAGATTGCGCTGATATTTGTTTGGGCAAGAAAACAAGTGAGGTTTGCAATCATTGACCCAATCAGAAAAAAACAACCCATGGCATTATGAACACCTTGGCTACTGGGATACGATGGATTCGTACTTTGAAATCGGCCTAAAACCAGCAGTTTTCGATTGCCTTACCAACTACGTAGCTCCTCTGCCGATTGCGCTAGAGAGCTGTTCAAACCCTCAAAAGACTCGGCAAGTCTTCAAGTGTGCAATGAAAAAAATAATTCTTTAGTTTTGGGTTTCAGGTTTTTTGTGAGTGACATCACAAATGAGGTAGGTTTTGGCCATTTTGGCTCATGTCACCTGGGCTATGGCCCAACCGCTAGATGGAAGTATTTCACTGAGGGTTTCATTGGAAACTATGTTAGAACCTGAGTTTTGTGAGCCTTTGATCGACTTTTAGCGTTTCTGGTTCAAAAGTTATGATATAAAACAAACAAATTAATTATTCAATTATGGGATTAATCAATTATTTTTTTTATTTTAGATCATAACTTTTGAACAAGAAAACCCAGCAAATCATCCAAAGTATCACAAAACTTGTATTTTACCCTAGTTCCAAGAAAAACTGAGCGAAATAGTACCATCAAGTGGTTTGGGCCCAGGACCAGATGAATTGGGCCAAAGAGGTCTAAACGTCCTGCACTTATGACGTCACTCGCAAAAAAAAATTCATTGCAAACTACAAGACTTGCCGACTCTTCTGAGCGTTTGAACAACTCTCTGGCGCTTAGGGCGCCGGAGCCCGCGCAAAGGCACGTGCGACTGCGAAACATGGCTGATCACGGTGCCGGAGTGGACTCCTGTCGGAATTTGGATTTTAGGCCGGAGTCAATATTTTAGGTTCGAGCAGGAGCCAGAGTCAACTTTAAGGTCTGTGCAGGAGCCAGTCAAAATTTTTAAGGGGCCTACTAAAATTTCTGTAATGATGCTTGTTGTCAAACAGAATGGAATTATTTAAGACGTGTTTTCTGACCAGTGCCGTCACATATTTCAAACGTGTGGCACTGGGTGGGAGTACCGAGCATTTCAACAATAATGATGGTTTTAGAATCTAGTACCAATGCAAAATACAGTGTGCAAGTGACAATGCTGTTCACCAATTTAAGAATCCATACCGTTACCATGAGAATGTCGGGTTAATGATGTGGGCAAAAGCACAAGACACATGGCAAAAAACAATGGTCAACAAAGCAGTCTATAAAGAAGTATCAAGGTTCCAAAATAACCAATAGTGATACGATTTGAAATGTTAGAAGTAATCTACAACAGTACAGCAAAATATGCAATTGGACTTGTGCAGATTTCTAGTGTAGCCACCACTTGCATAGACCAACCTCTCAAATTTGGAGTCATCCTGAACAAAGTTGGATGTTTACCCTGATAGTTGAAGCTTTAAAGATAACCTACAGGGTTTTGCAGCTTTATTGCGTACGTTGAATTTGAAAGGGATTGTAAGTTATGCATAATGTTCATCTTGTTAATTGTTTGTAGGATTTGCTTGCACGTTCATGTTAGTGACTTAGTTCGACACAGTCATAATTCAGAGTTTTGTCTGAGCACACGGCAAAGTATGATTCAACATTTGTAAGCAGGTGATTAGCTCCTGACGTTGGAGATTTAAAATAAGTCTTGTGCAAAAATTGAAAATTAATGCTCAATTCAAATATTTTTGAGATATCTAGTTAACTATTGAAGTTTAAACTACTTTAAGTCTAGTGTTTCAACAGTTGTAACTTCGTAATTTAAATTAAGTAGAACCTATAGTTATAAAGACGTATATTTGATAAGCAGTTTCTAGTTTGCCTCATGAGGCAAGTGTTCTGAAATTATTTTGTCAGTAGCTGTACACAATTGTTTGAAGTGATCACATGACAAGTACAAAACACATGACAAGTTTGGAATGCATGCCCTGCATAGCTAACTGTAACGTCTAATTTAACTGCAGGCAAGCTTTTAGTGGATTTTCTCTACGCTGCTAAGTATAGGCTAAACCACACCTCTAAACCTCAAGATGTTGTGTCTCTCTGTATTGTGCTCGATACGTGACCACTTCAACAATTTGTATTCAATCAAAGGCAAAATAGGCATGGGATATATTTTGCCTCATGTGGCAAAACAGACACTATCTTTTAGATATGAGTTACTTGGAAGTTTTCGGAGTGTTAACGGGAGTCGGAGTTGATATTGCAAAATTTTTCGAAGCAGGAGTCTTAAAGCCAGAACCAGAGGGGAGTCGGAGTCTGAAAAATGTGACTCCGTTCATCTCTGGTGCGAACAGGTTGTTTTCGCGCGAACTGCTTGAATTAAACCGGTACTGAAGGCGTGAACAACATCAAATATATATTTGAGACATGTTTTTATTTCTTGGCCACTGGCGTTTCAACAATTCCTGCTGATGTGTTTGAGCAGAATGATTCAATATTGAAAACGGAAATTTTATTGGAATGTTCTCTCCAGAGCAAGCTGTTGAACAAAAGTTATTTTACTCTTATAATCCAAAACCGGGAATTCTTGCACATAAAACTAGGCATTGCCAATTTTTGCATTCCGGCAATAATCCTGATCATGGCAACAAAATCGATGCAGCGTTCACGTAAGCTCTGCTACATCTTTTCTTTTTGTGCAAAAAAATAAATTAGGTGATGGAACGTTTGCGCATGAACCAGTTTGCTCAAAAAACTATTTCTGGAGGGAAGACGTTTTTCATGTCACAATGCTAAAAATTTCATGTTCATAGCCAATCATCTAACACAGTGGTCGGCAACCACCAGGCCGCGGCCCGGTGCCGGTCCGTGAGGAGTTCGTTACCGGGCCGTATCATTTTCCAAGTTAAATGCTTTGAAACATTTTTGTAATCTTAGATGCAATTAC
>JGI24158J21664_10014098_pt1 | contig 10525 bp, 8 predicted proteins | sample Ectturendosymbi3_FD_21664 | JGI IMG/M metagenome (IMG submission 21664)
ATCCAGAATTGAGCGGCCATAAAATATCATAACTTTGATTTATTTGGTGAAGTCAGGTATTTACAGCTGATACATAAGTAAAGACCAAAAGCAGGCGCGAAAATGTATACGTTAAGTCTATGTCAGAAGTGTATTTCCTGCGGTCCAATTAACATAACAAGGAGCAGTGAAAGTGGACAAGCCGTTAGCAAGCGACCTGATTATTGTTGCCAGAAGCAGAAATTTCTGTGAACTTTAGGTGGACTTCATTCCGAACACGATCCTTGTTTGACTTTTTACTCCTGCTCAATAACATGTAAAACAGTGGCGGAAGTATAAATGTGTTCGCAGCGATTGTTGTGCCACCAACGAGGGTGAGTACAATTCCAAACTTAGGGACGCTCAGTCCAACAAATATCACCGAAAGCATCATAGCGGATCGAATAAGGCAGCGCTTGAATGAACACTCTGGAGAGAAACATAGAAATGGTGAATCCTAGTGGATAATGTTATTGCTGCTGAAAAAATATAACATAAATCAAACAGAAATGAAAGATGAGGCAGCACACTGAAAAGCAGCCTCTTGTAGTGTTTTTTTTTATCGATTTTGGACAAAAATCGTAGAAGTGGCATGAACAACGTCCCTNTGAGTATTTGGCAGAGTTACAACAATCATATCGACTTTGAGCCTAATCATAATTTCTTGTGGATCTGCAAATGAGGTTAATGCTAAGTCTCATGTTGACTCTGTTGAAGATTAATTTTGAGTGTACGAGTATATCGAAGAAACCTTTTGCGAAGTCACAGTTATTGATATTTGAATAAGTATGGAACAGACGCCTAGGATATAAAGAGCTCATCGTGCATGAAAAAGCATAACCTTCGAATGCATTTTGAGAACTCTCTGCATAATTTTCAATACGTCTGTTGAGTGGTTATTCCAGTATTGCGTAACAAAACTGTTGCATACCGTCCATATAAGCTCAGTTGATCTGCATTAGTTGTTTTCTTTTTTCACGGGGTATGGCAAAATTTCTAAATGACAGCAGGCATGAAAGTCCCAAATGAAAAGTACTTTCGCAAAGGTTCTGTAAATGCGCATGTAGTTACATAATAGATCATAACCTACAAATAAATGATTTTTTTGTACGCAAATGTAATTTGTCGAATGTTACGACGGTTTTATCGTCCGAAGTCCGCGATAAACGTCTCCACATGCATGGAAATACGCAAAAGAAATTAAGCGGAACAACGAACCAAGCAACCAAGATGATGACCTGACGTACGCTGCGTCGTAACCCTAAGCCGCACGTGACTCCAGACACAAGAACAGCAGAACCAAGTTCACGAGACTGGCACTTAAGAAGATTTGGACAACAGCGACTTGCCGATCGGGTTCAACAGTTCACATATGAAGCACAAACTAAAGTGGGGCCCTCTGGAACCTCCCAATCTCACGCTCGTGATGCATTATCCTTTGTTTTACGCTATCGTGTGTGCGACATACCTTAATAAGTTTTGTGTCTGACTGTAACACGATCATGTCTGCGCAGGTGCAACAAACGGAAAAACCTAATCAAACTTTAGTGCTTCTGTGTACTCGCTATGAAATATCGCTGTATCTCGCTAAGTGGCAGAATGCGCTTCAAAGGCACGGCTAGTTGACTGCTGAATGGCGCTGTCGTCGTGACGCTAAGAAACCCGTTGCTTATGAAATGTTGTCCCTGATCTAATGGCCTGCCAACCTTTTGGCGCACATCTTCCATCAGGTAATTTGTGCTGTATCGTATGTGATGTATAGTTGTGGACATTACAGTCTCAAGAAATTTGCTTCTTTCATTCACATTTCACTGCACTACATACATTCATTTGTTCCTTATACTTTTTCTTAGGCTAATACATGAGTTCGAATCTGCGAATGCCGTTATCACGTTTGCCTTAACGCTCAAAGAATACGTTCATGAACGAACCATGAATCTCAAGCTTGCCTTTCATATCTATTCTGTAAAAGTCAGACTGGCTTGGACAAGTTTCTGTCATCGCGTAAACGCTGTCTTGTAACAAACACCGAAGAAAAGTCTGCTCTAAGTATGCAATGGTTCAACCCTGAGTTTCAATACGCGCGAATGAAACCTGTTGGGGCAGGTCGCTGGCTTAGCCATGCGTAAGATGATAAACTTCATCATAAATTGTTAACCCAAACGGAGGCAACCTCCATTACAGGAATGACCTAAAACCCAGGGTGTTCCAAAAGATTTGTATTACGTGAGATGTATTACGTCTGAGTAACCACAAACTCCAGGTGTTGAAATTAGACAGGCTTAAATTTGGTAAAACATTATGATATGTTCCTAAAAGTTAGATTGAGGAATTCAAACGCAAAGGGATTTTATAAAAGATTTCATAAGTTTGACGTCTATTCGTGGGACTTTTTCGGGCTTTGCACAAATGCTTCTTTCGAATATCTCTTCCGCTACTAATAATCATTTCAGAGCCTTTAGCCCTACACACAAAATATTCCTCTTGGAAATTTCTGTGCCACTTCCTCATCTGTACTGCAGCTTGTGCTTTGTTACGGTAGTCTCTTACAAATGCTTTCTGTACATGTACAGAAAAGACTGCGATCTTATTGGACTATGTTCGTACATACTCTAACACGTGAAACGCCTTTTCTATTGAAGTGAATGCCAGTTATATACCTCAAAATATAAAATACACATAAATCATAAAATTTTGAGTTGTTTCTACAATTCCTACTAAAACTGAGATAATTTGAAATCATTTCTTCAAATTAATACATTGCAAAATGATAAAAAATCTGTTAGAAAACCGTGCACACCTGCAAACGGGAAAGGGTCGCATCCAAGTTCATACACGCAAACAACCTGCACAACACAAAAACTAATGCAAAAATTATAAGCTAAACAACGCTTTGCTTTTCAAGATTCATCAAAATACTTACTGTCATCCATTTGCAAAAGCTTGTCCATATCTTGGTTGATCACGTTCACACTCATTATAACACTCATAGCCATATGACCAGAAATGAGAACCAATGCAGTGTTTACAACCCATCCAGATCTCATAAGGTTCAAGATGTTGCTGCTTTCAATCGCATCACCCATAATGGCAAAGCACGTCACAGAAACAGCAAGGTATGTTGACAAAACACCTTCAGAATGTACAAACAGCAAGTATTTCAGGAATCCCTGGATGATACACATGCACTCGGGCTCATCCAAAACTTCATTTCACACTGGCAATTGAACAAACATAAATAAAACATGGTCAAATTTTCATGCAGAAGAGTTTTTTCACGTTGCTGAATAGCCTTTTCTTTCCGAGCAATATTATCTAAGAAACCAGCATTGTTCGTTATGTTCCGTATGGCAATACTGACAGAGCGAAAAGACACGCAATTACCAAAATTGGAGATTACAGTACTTACAGCCCAAGCCCAGAACGACAGAAAAATGAAAATTTTCAGGTTTTTTCATGTCCACTTGAATGCTTGGAAAAAAGAACATGCCACCGAAAGCAAAAACTACAGTCCCGAACGCTTGAGAAAAGCTGGAAAAAGTCGGGTTGCTAATCCCATGGTTTCGACGAACACCAGATGTCTGGAAATTGATTGTAATCTGTTATTTGTTTTGCCATAATATAGTCAGCCCTCTTTCCAGTTTTTGAACAATATTAATTTTGATAGCGTTTCGGATCTCTACAACCGCAAACTTTTTCACAAGCGTACGAGACGGGGAATGGATGTGTCCAGCATTTTGGAAGATGATTTCTATGGTCTTTCATGCAAGTTCAACAATCTAAATTTTGCTAATGTACTTGACACACCAAATTTTTGTGCAAGCACGATGCTCGGGAGCATCTGGCAATTGATCAATACGTTTATAAGCCATTTGCTTTACGAATAGGTTATACAGTATTTACAAATGGAAACTTGTACAGGAGCTCAGCAGTTTTATAAGACGTAAAGCTATAGTAAACGTGAAACTGCGTTGTTTTCAAAATACCCGAAAGCTTCAAAGCTGGTTCTCGGTTAGGACCGACAAGTTTTACTCAACCGTTATAACGTTGTTTACATGTTTACGTGCTCATGCGGTGCCTCCTACATCGGGCAAATGCAACGCAGTTTAATACATCGTATAGAAGAGCGGCCAAGCTCGTCAGTCTGCAGGCACTTGCAAGCCAACCCAGATCATCGGGTTGACTTTCACAACCCCGAGGTCACTGGCAGTGACAACAATTGGCGGCGGCTGCAGATTCTTGAATCTTTATTTATTCAAGAACCAGTCCCGTCGCCACGGCGGGGCGTTGGTGGGCTTAACCCCCCAAAAAAATCTCCAAGACCCTCCAAATTGAAAGTGAAACACTATAAATAAGTGGAATTTTGGTTAATTTTGTAATGTCAAGCCCCCTCGCAGAACTGCAAAGCCCCCCTATTGAAAACTTTCTGGCGACGGTTCTGTCAAGAACACAAACCAGAGCTGAATGCAAACAGCCCATCGATGCCTCTGTGCATTTTTAACTTGTGACAGCTTCATGCCTCGCTCATAACGTCAGGCGCCATCACCATCGGCATGTATCCAACCGAGTCACACGACTACCTACCTATGCTTCGCGCCACTACGTCGCAACTGTAACTGCCTTTCGCGTTTTTCATTTTTCACAGCGTTTTTCTCCTGGCTGACAATAACGACTTGTAGCAAAATCACTGCAGTTCAATTGCATACGCACTGACGATGGTAGCAGGAGTTACTGAAACCTCTGCAACATATTGTTTATATCGTTTTCATTGGCCGTTATTTTCATTATAAGGCTATTCACCACTTCTACTTCTACTTTTCGTGTGCGAAACCTCTACAGTTCCAGATTTGCAGCAAATTTCCTTTCGTGGACATTTTCATAAAGTAAACACTCTATTTTTCTCCAACCAACTTTTCACTCTTGCAAGTGCCCCGGTATGACTGGGTTGTTCTCATTTGATTTTCCAGATAAATGTCAATTTTGCATACATTTCTCCACGTCAAGGGAGCTCACAATAATTTTGAAAGAACCGATGGTTGGTTGTCCAACCACTCAGTCTGTAAATCATAGGTGTAGGATAGGAGCAGGCAATTTTTTGGGGGTGCAAAGGATATTTTGACAAAATTTCCCCAAATTTGCCGGTCAGCAAGGCAGACAAACTTTCTCGCTGCACATTTTCTGTAGCTGCTTATACATTCTGTTTTCCTCTACCATGTTACCATGGACATGAAAATAGAAAATTTGGTACTTGAAATTTGGTTCTTAATAACCCAGCTGAAAACAGTACCCTAGGTTATGCAAGAACGTTGTCAGAAGCCAGCAGGCTCAGTGAGCCTGCTGTTCCTGAGTCAGTACTCTGAGCATCTGCCTCACACTTCTGAGGTTTGTCGTTCCATTCACATTCCAGCTGTTACTATCAGCAACAAACCTAACATCTTCCTAGCTCGGAATGGGACAGTTCGGCGCCGCCGTTTCGGCGATGAAATGTGAAATGTGTTTTCCTTTGCAATGCCACCAAAGAGCAAAAGTTCGCACGCACTGCCGTTGTCTGGTAAGCGTGTAAGCACAAGAGTCAGTCTAGCACTTGTCCCAGATCATTCCAATTATGCTGTATTTATTGCGATTCATGATGCATACCTTGGATTTGGAAGTGCCATTACTGCATATTCGTACACCGATAGGCAACCGACGGCAAAAAAGTAGGATATATTCTCAGATTAGCTGTGAAATGCAATCAAAATGATACCTACGTGAAAGATCAAGCAATAGATGCTGCCCAGGCTTAACTGTTGTGTAAACTCACAAACGCCTCATGCCAGCAAAAATAAACGTCACAAGCCATATTTCTTTACACACGTAGTTACGGTCGTACTACGTTCTTCCAAAATCCTGACGGACAGGAAACTACACTGGCTACTGGCCATCAGGATGACAACAAAAACACTTTTGAAGCAAATAACCTTTGCAGTCTAACCTTCAAAGTGCTTCAAAAACACATTTTTTTCGCATAAAACATTTGCGACCACCATCGCCGAAACGTCACGTCGTCGCAACGGCGGCGCTGAACTGTCCTAGACCGTCCTAGCTGAGGACATTTATGCAACATGCAACAAAGTGTACGGCAAACTGTGCTCACCCAAACACTGCAGTTAAAATTTAAAAAATAACTTTTCTGTACTTGCCTGGCATGGACTCTACTATCATGAAGTAGGTGCTCTGCACCGGATTCTAGCAGTGTGCAAATAAGAAACCACATAAATAAAATGTCTTTTTCCCAAACTTTCAAGTGAGTCAGTTACTCATCAACTCCAACATACTAAAACACGAAGTAGCTAGAAACAGTTTGTTGATTACATACAGTATATATTTTAATGTTTTTTTTCATGGCATAGTATACTTTCATTTATGATATACTCAATATAAAGCAATGCAACTTCATTACTATGGTTAAAAATGTCTAAACTTCTTTGCCCAATTTTTTTGAGATTATGCTCAAATTTTCGACAAATTAAAACTTTTGCGGGTAGCCTTGCACTCCCAGCTCCAACAACAGTGCTGAAAATGCTATAAATTTTCAAATGTCCGAATGTGCGCATCTTCTGGACGACGTTTTACTATAGATTCGCCCGAAAAAAATAAAACCACAAATAGCACTTATTATCACCTGTGCTACTCCCACAATAATTAATATCGCAGTAACAGCCGTACAAAAACCAGCGACAACTGCACTCAGCCAAAAATCCTTAGGAGAACGGAGCCACGTCAAAGGAGTAAGAGTCGCACCGGTGATCAAGATCAAATAGCATGCAGGCAGCTCAAAAACACCAGCGTTTGTCATCAAATTGAAGAGGTTTTCAGATAACAGCAGTACCGAAACGACAGCTGCACAAAACAAGGCAATGTTCATCACTTTGACAGTACTCTTCACAAAAAAACTGCTTAAGTCAAAAAAACAAACACAGTTGTCACAGAAAGAGCTTAAGGATTGAAGAATATTCACAAATTTCAGAATTTTGCCCAAAACATTTTTTGTTAAATGAAGAACTTTTCAGCATAACCTACACACTGCTTATAGTACGAAGTAGGTCAAAGCTGGCAACTTAAGCCTTCCTTTCATCGTGTGTGCAGACTAACTTGCCTATGCCAAAGCTGGTCATATCCACAGAAATTCGGACAGCGTACATTCCCCACTTTCCTGCTGCCCTGAGCCCAATTTCAGCATAAGGATCCGATACTCCGCCATGATACTCAGAATAACGCTTGCGAAGAATCATCCAACAGCAACTGAGCATGTAACCGGTGCAAGTTGCAGCAATCCCGCAAGCAATGATTGTTGGAATTCCTTAAAACAAGACATGAAATCATTATATTCTGTTGTAAATAGCTAGAAACCAACTCAGGAAAAGTATCGACGATTTCAAAATTGAAATGTTTTTTCAATACAATATTTGTTAGAATAAAAAAACAGACGTACGTATTAAACCTTATCCATTCCTGATCATGGGTGTTGGAATGTGGCAGGGGCCTTGGCCCCTCTGGATTTTGAAAACTAACATTTTGCTAAAAGCTTTAGCCAAAAAAGATTTTTTCTTTGTTTTTGGGTGAAATAAAATTTCACTATTTTTGGCGGCCCTCATGGGCACATCCAAGGCTACCCCTGGAAAAATCTTTCCGACTCTCATGTTTCTGATTCTTTCCAATTTGTTTGCTTTCATGAGCTTAAATAGAAACTAAAATATGCACAAAACCTTATACATCTATAGAGCAGTGGCGTAGCAACCCACTGGCTACTCTGGCTATAGCCAGTGTCGGCACATTCCAAGGGCGGCAAAATCCAGTCGCCTATTGTGAGCAGAGATAATTGAAAAGAGGTGAGGAAATTACTCAGACTGATTAAAATTTAAGATTTCTTAATTTCATCAGCTAAGTTCCACGCCCCATGACAATCTTTTTTGGCAAATGAGGGCGACACAGCCGATATTATTAGCGCCATGGTTACAGCCATGTTATGCTCACCACACCTATCTCTTAATATTATTGCGTAACAATGGCTGCTATTTCAGGAATCTATTCGAAACGCGCCTACTTTCATTGGTCAACGTCCAGCCCAGTGGTTCTCAAACCTTTATGAGCCGTGGCCTCCTTGTACGTTTAGCTGGCGAATACTTAATATATCGTGACACTTGGATTATGGAAATATCACGGCAAAGCTACCTAGCGAAGGTCTCTGTTCGTGGCCCCCAGAGAACCGCTCAGTGACTCCAATGGGGGCTGAGGGCTCCATTTGAGAAACCTTGGTCCAGCCACTACAGTTGTAGCTGGGCTTTTTGAACTAGCTGCCGCAGTTATTTAGAAAGCTCTACAGTAGTTAAGCTATAGTTCTGTGCTTTATTGATAGGAAAGGGAAGTTGCTTACTTGATTAATACTTTCGCTCATGTTATTTATTTATTTATTTTACGACAATCTTGCTACAGGCGGTAGCCTGACTTGTGCAATTTTTTCGTGTCACATCGAGCTTTCAAAATACAGCACGAGTAAATTCCAAAAAAAAAAAACATAAATAATACGCAAATACTTTCGCTTATCCGGTGGAGAATGTTTTAATAGATGACTAAAAGACTGTTTATCTTAGGGCGTTAATGTACGCAGGTTTTGCTGAGAAAATTTGAGCGCTGTATTGCAACGCTGGGAACCCATTAATGGAAAATATTGCATACCAATTGTTTTTAGTCTTATGTCGTCCAAATGAGCTAAAGTTCACCCAACTAATCGCAGTAACGTTTACTACAGTCAGGCCCGTCGCCAGGATTTCGCAGCAGGGGGGCCAAAAATCACAAGGGGGGCACATTTGTAAATACAATATTGAATGTATGCAGCAACCGCCACGAAAAAAGTCGCATGTGACATGTAAACTTTATTCACATTTACCTCGACCCAGAAAGTTATACAGATATGAAATGTTTCACGGTTTCACATCTCTTTCGATGCGTAACTTTGAAATTAGTTGAAACGTTGAATAAAGATGTTGAAATTCGAAAAGCAGTGGAAAAACAAACTGATATTTTAAAGTAGAACATAAAGTAGAATATTTGCAACTTGCCAATCACACAACAAGCAATACTTCAACAACCAACCTGCCCATCCCGTTTTGACAAGCGTATTTGGCAATGTTAATACACCAGTCCCACAAACTGATGAGTACAAGAATAACGCAGCCAAAGGAACTGAAATTCCGTTGCTTGATGCCTGAAAAATCATTCAGTCAATTTCGATGTTATCTGATGTTGAAGAAGGCAATAATCTGATGTTAACGATACAGACACCAGTGACAACACTGCATTCAGTGAATCTTGTTGACTATGAAAACAACGCTGCTTTTGAACCACCTAACATGTTCATGTTTTGGTCACTGGTTTATGCCTTTTTCTTACATGAAAATTCATTACAAAACCACGTGCGTTGTTTCGCTTGTAGAATATCTTTAATCGTCAATTTGCGTGATGTTCTACACTTGCTCTTAGATTTCGATGGACGTAAGAAAGTAGAATTATTGGCATTATACTTTTGTTGCGATAAATAACGAAATGGGTAGAAAAAGAGCACTAACCGATAGGTTTTGAGCAATGATAAACAGTGACTCAAGTTGTCCTAAATTGAAACTAGTGATTAGACTGTCGTAGGTATTGATTTAGCATGAACTCTCCGAACTTTTTGAAGTTTTTTGAGATCTTGCTCCAACTTTCCAAGTCTTTGTAATCCGGTGCAAAACTGGTTTCACGCTGGAAAAATCGAATCTATACTAAAGGTTCTTTCACCTGACCATCACTGTTCTCGTCACTTCTCAGCAATTGTCTTGATTCTTCCATTCTCGTAGACTTTATGCGATATACGGACTGATTTGATGGTTCTTGTCAGACCTCAAAGACGTAGATTTAGGGCCTGCAAAGAAGCTTGGCACCTATTTACTAAAACACTGTAATTTCAAAAAAAAATTCAAAAGTAATTTATATTTGAATAAGACAGGGGATAGTGTTGTATAGTGTTGTAATAGCGTGTGTAATAGCCTAACTTAATACTGTATCAAACAATATGCAACTTGCTGCGGAATACTGATCTATTGATATTGGATTTAAAGAAACCAAGCATGATGAATCATGCTACATGGGGAAAATCAAGTTCAAAAAGAAAAAAAAAATCAATCAACTCTGGCAAGGTACCCAACAATTGAAAGAAACAATGCTCATTCAGAATGAAAAACTGGACAAGCAAACTAATATCACACAAAATCTTGAGAACAAGCTAAACGGAATACAAAAAAGATGGTTGAATATAAAGATAAGTTGAATCAGCTTGAAGAAAAAAAAGAACAACTACGCGATGAGATGGTTCAGAAAACAAATCTGCTTGTTTTCCAACTTGACAGACAAGAACAATACATTAGAAGAGAAAATATTCTTATTTATGGAGTAGAAGAAAATAAAGACGACAACGATGATGGGGAAAAGG
>JGI24158J21664_10014100_pt1 | contig 10523 bp, 6 predicted proteins | sample Ectturendosymbi3_FD_21664 | JGI IMG/M metagenome (IMG submission 21664)
GCTGTCAGTATTTTTCAAGATATTTACAATATTGTATATATTTTTCTCTAAATATCTAATTAGTCAAATATTTTTACTAACTTACATCACAACCTTTGAACCTGAAACCCCAGCAGGTCATCCAAAGTATCAAAAGACTCGGATTGTAGCCTAGTTTCCAGTAAAAATTTCAGCGAAATACTACCACCTAACGGTTGGCGCACAGGGCCAGGCAAAGTGGGCAAAGGTGGCCAAGAAGTCCTCCACTTATGACATCACTCACAAAAAACCGCAACCCCCAAGCAAAAAATTTTTGTTTGATTGCAATCTACTAGACTGGCCAATCCGTTTGAGCCACTGAACAGCTCTCTAGTGCAATGGGCGGAAGAGCTAGGGCGTCGGTAAGGCAACCGAAAACTGCTGTTTTTTTTGCGAAAATTGCCGAAACCAGGCGGCTCTAAAAGTGTTAAGTATGAAAGCAAACAAGCCTGCAAAATGCAGGAAGAATTCTGCAATGGTCATTGATAGTTATAATTAATATATAAGCTTGGCAAGACATAATTACAATGCACTTATTTCAAAAAACAGTTAACTTGCACATGCAGTAAAGTGGTAACAAAGTCAGTGCTTGTATGCAAAATTAGGCTAAAAAACAATGTCTCGATCAAGTCAGTATAAGTAGTCGAAAGGCTGGGAGAAGAGGTTTCCATCAATCGATTTTGACATATTATCTAAAACCGCTATGTGGAGTTAAGGCAAGTATGCCTAGAATTTTTCAGTGAAAAAATAGCCCTAAAATAGTTGCGCAGAGTGCTTTTCTATATAATATTATAACTTTTTTATCTGACCAAAATGGTTTTAGGTATTTAGTCACTCTTCAATGATCTCTGCCTATTACAAAAGGCTGGTGAAATTACGCTCGGGCGCATTTTTACAAATTCATTACTGCAATGGTCTGTAGTATGCTAATTGCACACTCTTCGCTTTCAGTGACCTCTGCCTTTTGCATACATGGCCTCATAAAGTTATGCAAGAGTACATGCAGGCTACGTGAGGGTAACAGTTTTGTCAAAATGATATACTCAGTGACAGTTCTGCGAATGGGCACATTCTAACGTTCACTGCTTTGATGTAAGGTTGTTCCCTTTGAAAATTTACACACAAGATTTTATGATAGACCTACAAATATAGCTGAGTTTATGTCTACAATGCACAGGGGATCCAAAGTATATTTTTGCAGTTCTAGCAATTTTAAATAGTTTTGAATGATCTAGGTTGTGCAGCAAACAACTATTTTAGAAGTCTTTAGACAAGGTCTGTTTCAATATCGATTTTATTATCTTTGATCAACGTTACTATTTGGGTTAAACAGTATTTTGTCAATATTTCTGTTTTCTAAGTTATCACGTTTTGACAAAGTTTATGTAAATAAATTGCGCAGTATCATCAGCCTGATTCAATTGTATTGTACCGTTGGTTTAGTGCAGTGAGTTTCAACCTGGGGGTCGCGACCCACATAGGCAGTGTGAACCATTTTTGGAAGGGTCCCAGTAGATGTTTTATGTACAGCTGTATTGCATTTGTTTTATTCGAGTTTTAGATGGGGNTCATTGGATTGGAGTGGGTTGTTGTAATGGGTTGCGGTACAAAAAGGTTGAAAACCNCTGGTTTAGTGCGATAGTAAGCAATGAACAACAAAGACAAGAACAGTTAGTCTGACCTGTACGCAGGGCAACCTATGTCCGAGAGAAAAGGTTCACATTTGTGAAGGAAGTTTGCATACTGCTCATTTCATTTATTGTCTGATAAATGTGATGCCTTTTTTTGGTCATTTATCAAAAAATGTTGCTTGTGTACGTCTTGGAAAAAGTGAAGACCATTTTTTCTTTTTTTTGGACATTCACTACAAATGGTTGATGAAACACATTTTTGTTGAAAATGGATGCATTTTAGGAAAATTTATAAGGGCCCCTAAGTTTATTTTGATGTTGACGGAACTTTTTGGACACCTGCCGACTTGNAAAAATCTTAGAGGGAACACTGGTCACTGCTGTGACTTAATTATTATTACCTTNTGTGAAATAATATTTTTGCTATCTTTTGTCATTTTGTTGACATGCTGTGCCCTTTTTCACCACCTGTGTGCTGGCAATGTTAACATCCACCACAGCTCTTTTAAAGGCACATGGATAATGTTGCATTGCCAACGCAACAAATACAGCATTGCTTCTGCATTCTGCTGATGTTCTGAATCATACAACATGGATAATGTTGCATTGCCAACGCAACAAATACAGCATTGCTTCTGCATTCTGCTGATGTTCTGAATCATACAACATGTTGTTTCAAGCTCAAATGGGTCTTTTACCTTGCACAGTGACAAATAGCATCAGATTTGAAGTTCCAATGAACACAATTATTTGTGAAAGATGCATTTCCAGTTTTAAATTGTCGCAGCTTGTGTTTTGATTTAAACACTTTATTTTGAGTTTACTTGCTTTGTGCTCTTGTTTTAGTTTTTCAAGATTTCACCTATTAACACTGTTTACAGATTTCAGGACTAACAATGCATAGTGTTATGTCAAATAAATTTCATATAAGAATTTACAGATAGATTCCTTGCTTCTCGTATGTAGAGAGTAGTTACTTGCATCAATCCACTCCATATTTTCACTGTTTTTCAAAACACATTCGCCACTGTTTGATATCCAAGTATAGTTATTTGTGGGATTAAAGTTGATAAAATAGGCCATGGCAAAACCACAGTAAGCAATGGCAGCTTTCTGTGTAGTGATTTACAACTCTTAAAAACTCAGCTGAAGAGTGAAGATGCAAGCCCTTTTGTAGATGAATGAACCTAACAGAAGCAGACAGAAAAGGCTGAGTATTCCACAAGGAGTGGATGGCAAAATATATTTTCATTAAAGCCTGTGAATAACTAAGCCACAAAAGTTTTACAGTTTTTAAATNGCACAATATCAGTATTGCTCTTGTTNGAAGCAAGCCAACTCTTATCAAAAGCATTCAATGCAAAAACAAGAAGCTACTGCTATGAGGCGAGCAAGTTATTTGCAGATCCAACAATTTTTTTTTCACCAACATACTATGAGGAACTGATGACATGTGCATGAACGTGACAGCCTTTTTAATTCAAGCTGGCTATATTCTCTAGGCATATTTCCCACAAGTCATTTGTTTATTCTTCCATACTAAACATACTGAAAGTAGCCAACTGAAATGCAGTGGAGTCTGGACAACCTGCTTGAGAAATCTATTGTTTTTTCATTTTGAAAAAATAACCTGTTGCTTCAGTTCATGGGTTGTACCCTGTCACAAGACTCTGAAACATAAATATATGACCTGCATTTGGAAATATCGATTTTAAGAGTCAAATCTATCAAACTGACTGATTTTTATGCTACGTTAAACAATTACGCCATTTTCAAGCCTTTGGAAGATAGCACACATGACAGCATTACTTGGCTCAGCATCTGTGTTAGTGGGTGTTCATTGTGACAAACATTAACAATGCTTGTCGCAGGACTATGGTTAACTTATGCCTAACATCTATCCTGACAATTTCCACAACAAAGTTAACTCCAGACTTAGATGCACTGGTTAAATTGGAAACCAACAACACTGTTCCCACTAAAATAGAAAGTGACTTTTTGCTTATTTGAAAATAAATGCATCTCTAAAATACCCGAATGCAATAAGGTTATATCTTGCTTCATGTCATCTGTCAGTAAAAAAAATTTGTGGTAGCATTTACATCTCATACTAGTTTGCACAAGCATTTCATCCATCTGCTCTGATCTGACTTGCTGTCAAATTTTAGATGCCAGTGCTTGTACAAAATGCTTTGCCCTCGAAAACTTTTAGCTAAAAGTCAAATTTCCATAGGATACAATTTATTATGGCTGTAGCATAGAGTGTTTCAGTGTATTTTGTACAAAATTGCAGCTGTAAAACAAGCCAAAAAATAATTCTGCTTCTGACCAATTTATTTTCTTTTTGGGTCAATTCTGATTCAGGTCACAAATGAACCATCCCTATTATAAGCTGAAAAAGACAAGTTTAGCATGACAGCAAACATAACCAAACATTTTGCATTTTGTTATTTGGCATTTTACTAAAACATAAAATTATTTTTGTTTTTACCACCATGTCAGTCAAAAGTTTTATATATATATATATATATACAATTTTGAAAACCAATCCCAAAATTTAGCTCAAAATAAATTCAACATTGTAACGAATTAAATTTACTATATTTTGTTTCTTCATAATCAAAAATATATACATTAAATGTCACTTAGCCACTAATAGTTCACTACCAGCCTAGCAGATCTTTTTAATTCCATTCCCTTAGTTAATGGTGGTGAATTATACAGCAGGGTAAATACTGCCATGTTTATTTTACAACAATGTTGATTCAGCTCAACTTCAAAAACTTCACATGTAGTTAATGGTTAACTTTACCTTTTGAAAAACAACTTACTAAACATTTCTGAAACACAAATACAAACAGCATATACAACATAATGTATCACATACTGAGCACTGATGAATTAAAAATTAGATTGATAAACCATTAAAAATGAACAAAATCTTCACAGCAAAAATTAGACAGTTGTGTATGCTGAGCTATGGTGAATAGAAACTTTGCAACCTATTTATAAACATTCCAGAGTATCAGTGAGTAAATGAATTCTCTTGCCAATTTTACTACTACAGTAATTTTACTTCATCCTTAACTTTTGTTGCCAAAAATTGTGCAAATATTTTGGTAACATAACAGGGTTATGGCCAAAAATGTGATTTTGAGGTAATGACAAAAACCAAGAGTTATTCAGATAAATATTTCACTGCCTTTTCACCTTGCATAACTACTTTTTCAAATTCCAGTCCATTGTACAGTACGTCACAGCAGTGCAAAGCACTTGGAACAGTTTCTTTTAGCACCCTATGTTTAAGGTAAATCTCTAGAAAATTTGAAGTTATACGGAAAAATTAGGCTTTAAGACCAGGGTTGCGGAGTCAGAAGTAAAATGTCCGACTCCGACCTTTACAAAATTTTTGACTTAACTCCTTAACATAAAGTGAATGAAGTTTGGCTATCAACATTTTTGCAGCAACTAGCATTCTATGGAAACCGTGGTACACAGCAAGGATTCTGTTTCAACAAAAGTTCCATGAGAAATTGTACCATTTTAGCAAGAATTCCCAACTTATGAGTGTGATGCTAAAAATGATCCAATTGGACCTCTGGAGTCAGAGTCAGACAAAAAAACTCCAACTCATAGAGTTGTTAAGAATCTGACTCTACCCAAAAAACTCCGACTCATTACAACTCTGCAACTGTGGTTAAATTTGTAAGGACTGCAATAGCCACAATTGATAAAAACATCCCACCACAGTGCATGAAGACATGCTGTGAGTTGGTTTAATGTGCATTGTAATATAGTAATCAGACATGGGGCAATTACAGCACAAATTTACTTGCCACCTGCTCAATTACGATTACGAATAAACAAAATCATAGTGTAATCAATTGTGATTACATTGTTAGTAATCCACGATTACAACCAAGATTACATTTGTCTTGAAACATCCTCAGAAAGAAAACAAAACTCATCTGCATACTTTATGTAAGTATATTTTCAGACAACATACGATATGAATCAATGCAATAAACGTATTTACTAATCTGTAAGGATCAAGCATTGGAAAAAAATCTTTTGATTGTTTTCTGAGATTTTCGTGCAGTCAACAAACCAGTGGTGTAACTAGAGGTTTGAGCTAGAGGAGAAACTTGGCTGAAAGAGGCCCACTAGCCTCTGTAGATGACCTACTAGTCCACATTCAGAAAAATAACTTGATAAATGATGGTGAATCCAGGTGTTGATGTCTATACTAAAACCCCAAATCACCACCTTGGAAAGTGAAATCGCCTCCCAAATCTCATAAATCACAAAATCGCCCCCACAGCTCATAAAATCACCCCCTGGGGAGCAATTTCGCCCACGTTGAAGACCACTGGTTTAGATACACGGGGTTGTGGATCACATTTATGTTATACGCCAGAGGTGGACAATTATTTTTGCTCGGGGGCCACTTTGAAAAGGCCGCATTTGTCGTAGGGCTGCACCTTCTTGTGGGAGTAGAAGCAAGTCTATAGCCTCAGCACCAATATTTACTATGAGAAGTTGAAGGAAATTTCAAATTTTAAGATTTTCTTGAATGTTTCTGCGGGCCACTGAAAACGCTATGGCAGGCCACATTTGGCCCGCGGTCTGCTATTTGTCTACCCATGTAATACGCTAATGACAAATTACTTGAAAATGCAAGCGTGTTGTAAAGTATACTTCTACCAATGCCTCATTGCCCTGCGTCAGCGGAATTAATGATTAGGACATTCTTCTTGGAATTAAAGTGACATGAAGTGCTGCAACATTGTGCACGTACAGTACTAAAAAGATCACGAGCAATTTGGGTGATAAATTAAATATCCTACAATAAAGTGTACAGTTAGATAAACAGGTTGGTATAGGCTACTCGTGCTGGTGAACTTCCGAAGGCACCATGGCACAACTGTGATAATTTTTTTTTTTGACATTCTGTGATAACGGTTCAATGACAGGTATCTTTCATTACATACTGCCAAGGTCAGGCCCAAAACCGGGCAATTTCCCTCTCTTTAACATTTCAAAAGTGCCAAAAACTTCTTTGAAACAAGAAGTTGCAATCATTTTACCATCCCCCGAAAATACAACTGGTTGCTGCCCTTGCCAAAATTTTATATGGAACCAAGGGGATACGTTGCCAGATTTTATTGATGAAATTATCTCCTACCAGGAATGGAGCTAAGTGCAACTGGGTCAATATTTTTTTCGCGCATTGAATGAAAGTCTTTTCGAAATGCCAGAAAATATATAGTCGTCGATGCTGGCACCATGGGCGTTGGAAGGCGTTTTTTTCCAGAGAGGACCGTTAGCGGAAATTTCCACAGGTCACCTCAAAAATTTTTGGAAAGAGCCGAAAGCGACAAAATTTCATTTTTCCTTGTCGAAACTAACAAAACAACTTTTTTGTTAAAAATGTGATAGAAAAACGTCAAAGTTTAAAATCCAGGTGAGGGCCATAGACATCTATCTCCTTCCGATGCCAACTGACACTGCCCCAGCCTTCCATGAACTTTTAGAAAATTTCTGCAAACAAAGTTTTAACCTAATTCTTTAACATTCACAACAGTTGTACAAAAGTCGTTTCGGATAGCTGGTTACGTGGAATATATTATTTTCAACGTTGTTTGAACTTTGTTTAAGCACCTTTCAACACCAGGCCCCTAACTAGAAGGGTGCAGGGAGGAAAAAAACCCTATCAAATTTTTCGCCCCTCCTGAAAAAATGTGTTAAACACAGTTCGAAACTATTGGACATAGTTTAAAAAATTTGGGCCCCTCTCAGAATTAAAACTCTTTCGTTACCCCTAGTGTCCCAAGCTGGTTACAGGCCTGTTCATCACCAAGAGTAGGCTATCTTAATATCACAGACTACGACAAAATCGCTTTTCCCTGTTGACCATTGTACCAATATTATGAAATAGCAACAATGGCAATGGTTTATTATTTCATATGACTGAGCCAACAAGCAGAAGCACTATAAAAAGTTGTGCAACAGTCTCAAAACAGTTGTACAAAAGTCGTGCCGTGCTGTTACAATAATCTACGTAAGGGGTCACCAAAATGTTGCTCCCGCAAGATCCATGTGGGTCGCCTGCAGGCCTGTCCTAAAAATTTCATTAACACGATAAGCGGTTTCACATAATGAATATCATCAATTATTGTAGTCACATACTCAAAGGTGCACATACTCAAAGGTGAACTGAGAATATTCGTTACTTCACAAGCGCAGGTCAAACCGTTAGCTCTGAGCATTCGCATCAGTATGGCCTGCCCAAGAAGTAGCTTAGTTTCAAAACGATTAGTAACCTCTAAATTTTACATTGTGTCACTAGCTAAGAAATTTCAGTTTCACATACTGTATGAATCGCTTTATGTTCCATGTACTTCACAAGAAATTGATCCCACATAATGCAAATTTTTAAAAAAGCATGGCGATGCAACAGCTGTTTGGCAGAAACAACTTCATTAATTGTCTTGTATTGCATGCTAATGAACACGCCCACATGTATTGGTGTCGGAAGAATTTTTTCCAGGTGGAGCAATAATGGATTTTCCAGAGGAGGGCTACTTAAAAGTATTTTTTTCAGGAATGCAACAGAAGTGAAATTTCATTTAAGAACTTGAAAGTAAGAGAAAGAAATTTTTGTAATAAAAAAAGGTTAAACGAAAATTTTAAGATTTCAATATCTAGGTGGTGGCAAGGCTCCTCTAGTCTCTGTTCCCCTGCGGATGACTATATCCACAATGAAACCTCATTGAATTGTGTAGCTTAGAAAAACGAAGAACAATAATTCAATAATACGTCCTCACCTCGGCCAATCAAAACACCTGCAATAACATCACTAGCTAATCACAGTGTCAAGCGTGCATATGCGTAGATAGGGGGCCATACCCCCGAAAATTTTTAGCATATCCAGTCATTTTCTGCTTTGACAAACGGCATCCAAAACATAATTAGCCTACAGTTGCTCGCCTAAAGTCAAAGATTTGGCTCCCCAAAAAAATTGAGCTGGCAACGCCACTGGTGCCATGTCCATAAAACTTGTCATGAAGCAGCCAATACTGCAAAAAATGGCCCTAGATTTGTGTCCACAACTACGACATGGCTTGATCAATCGCCTAGTTTTTAACAGGAAGTCGATTTTACATCAGTGCACACATCCTCAGTATCGAAAAATCGTTCACACTAGTGCAACAGTACGCTACTGGTGCCATTTGACAAACTGGCACTGGTGCCAAGTTTGAAAAGCTGTGGCACTAGTGCCATGTAGAAAATTGGCACCTGTACCAATTTGGTAAAGGTGTGGTACCAAAGTTTGAAAATGTTTGGCACTAGTGTCATTTGAAATATTGGCACCAGCACCGGTGCCATTTGAAAAATTGGCACCAGCACCGGTGCCATTTGAAAAATTGGCACCGGCACCGGTGTCATTTGAAAAATTGGCACCAGCACCGGTGCCATTTGAAAAATTGGCACCAGCACCGGTGCCATTTAGAAAATTGGCACCAGTGCCAAATTTTGAAAATGTGTGGCACCGGTGCCATTTGAAAATTGGCATCTGGCACTATGGTGCCACCCAACTTTTTGGCACCACGGTGCCAAAATAACTTTCTACTCCTGTGGCAACTGAGGGTTTGGGTCAGAAAAAACACCTTATGCTTTAACATCTTTTGTCTTTTGTCAAAAGAAATACACAATAATAGAGCTTTCAATGCAATGCAAACAATTTTTTATTGAAAGGTAGAGTTTCCATTTGGCATGCTTTTGAACAATTGTGATTTTTGTTGTTACATGCTTGCTGACAATTTGGCTATCCTTGGCTCATATTTTGTAAGATTGAGAGCAACACATGCAGCGTTCAGGTCATTTACAAGCCTGTTTCTGGTGTCAGGTATGATATAATTCATAGTAAGGAAAGCAATCCCAAGTGCTTTCATTGACTTAACATTATTTGGCAGAGAATTCCAAACTTTACGAATTTCATTTTCATAACTAAGTGTGTTGTCATTTGTCATCCCTTCTATATCGGCAAGTGTTTCACGCAGTTCATAAAATTTGTTTTTCCAGACTTGAAATTCCAATAGTTCCATTTCTACATTTTCTGGATCTAACTAGTATAAGCATGAAAGATAAAGCTCCTCAAATTTGCCTTGATCTGGATAAATAAGAAAACACAAGGTTGTCTTGCCTCCATTTTCAGAAAATGAAGTTTTAAAAATTGTTGCTAAAATTCACCTAATTGCAGCTGCCACAAAGCTACAAAATTTCTCATAGATTTCTTGATGGTTTGTAAGATTGTCTGCAAATGTTGTAGAATTTCTAAATGCATTTTTAGATTCGTAAAATATTTCAATTGCCCACTTTCAAAAATTGCAGTTCTCTCAAATGCTTTGATATCACAAAACACACTTTTTTCCCACACTTTTTTCCGTCTTCTCTACAGCTTCCTTGTAGTTGTTTGTTTATTAATTATTGCATTAATGTGCAGTGTAAAATCTGTAAAAAACATTAGGTTGGCAAGCCAGTCCACATGAGTGAGCAGTGCATATTCCTCTCTTTTTTAATTTATAAACAGCCTAGTTAAAGTTTCACCTAACCAGGTTACTACCAATCTCTCCAGGTCTCACCCTCTGTTCAGCCATCTGACATTATTCGTACATGACTACTTGAAGAGGTTAAAGCAATGCTACATGCAAAATCTCCTGAATGTGGTAAGAACTGCTCACTGGCAAACAGGGATTTCCAGCCACAAAATACTATTAAGGAGTCTAAAGCTGGCACTCCACAGCAGGCCAAGAAAACATATGCAGAGTGTGCAGCAGACCAACCTGATACCAGTATCAAGCCTACACATAA
>JGI24158J21664_10014101_pt1 | contig 10523 bp, 5 predicted proteins | sample Ectturendosymbi3_FD_21664 | JGI IMG/M metagenome (IMG submission 21664)
TCATAATTGTGATTATAAAATTTTGTTTGGTGTTCCCCAAAATTTTTTTATTGCATAAAGTGGTCCGTGATGCAAAAAAGGTTGAAAAACACTGGTCTAGAGAATACGTTCCTTTGCCAGACAGTACTCTTAGAATGTACACTATTGTTGGAGACTTACAGTGTATCATAAAAATCTTAGCAAGTTCACATGCGCGAAATTTCTATGGGTCAAGAAGAGCAACCAAAGTGACTACTGTTGCTGAAGCATATGACGCTGTTGCAAATAATATAAAAATGTAGTAAACATTGTTGTACTCCCGCCAACTGACGCTGATTCAGGAAGTAAGGAAAGTAACTGTGAAGATGTCATCAGTGACAAACAAGAGATGTTTCAACCAGCAGGAGAAATCGAAATAGAGGAAGAGATCGACAGTGACGACGAGCTGAAAGTGCCACTGTTACCGCTAAAAAGAAATAACAAAAAGATGTACCGAAATGGAAGAAGAGCATTAATTTAGACAAAAGTTTTCCACCATCTAGGTGCAATGTGACGGAAAACATTTGTGTTGGGTGGTTCCACACTATATCAAACTTAGGAAAAAAGTTTTTCATGCAGTATGCTGAACGATATTGTTCTACAGACTAATTTGTATGCACAGCGCGATAAAAACAGTCCCGATTTTTCTGTGTCAGATGGAGATTTGCATAAGTTTTTGGGAATTATCCTGTTATCTGGCTATCACTCTTTCCCAAGAGCAACATTATTGGTCGACGCAGCCTGATCGTGGTGTACCAGCTGTGTACAACACAATGAGTAGAAACCGTTATTTTGCTATCAAGAAATTTATTCATTTTGCCGACAATCAAAATCTCAAAGAGGGTGACAAAATGAGCAAAATCTCACCCTTGTATCAAATGCTAAACAACAACCTTATCCAACCGGGTATCTTCCATGAATTTTTGAGTGTGGATTAGTCCATGGTGCCCTACTTTGGGAGACACAGTGCCAAAATGTTTATACGTGGGAAGCCAATACGTTTTGGCTATCAAATCTGGGGCTTGTGTGGGAATGATGGCTACCCATATCATCTGAAGATTTACCAAGGAAAAGAGCCAACTGCGACTGCACATCAGGAACCTTTGGGAAAAAGAGTAATCAATACAATGGTTGTCATTATTACTGAAAATTCTGACGTTTTGAATCATGAGCTATATTTTGATAATTTCTTTAGCGACTATGAACTAATGTGTGAATTGGCAGAAAAAGATGTTCGTGCCACAGGAACAATACGAGAGATAGAACAGGAGGAGCAAAGCAAAAACTTACTGGATCCAAAGATCTCCAAAAGATGGAACGAGGCGATTTTGATTATTGCATTGACGGTAAAGTTTTTGTGGCTAAATGTCATGACAATTCCATAGTGACTATGGCAAGCAACTGGGAAACTCAGTCCCTTGCACAAAGTTAATCGTCGGGTAAAAGGCGGCAAAAAGGTGGCTACACAGCCACATCTTATCAATTCATACAATAAAGGTATGGGTAGTGTAGACCTTATGGACCGCTTGCTCAAGTCCTATCGCCCCGTAATTCGTGTGAAAAAATGGTACTGGCCTCTTTTCATAAATTTGCTAAATGTTTCAGTTGTCGCAGCATGGAGAATCCATTAACAGTTCGAAAAAAACAAGTTATCTCATTTGGAATTCCGAACATACATTCCCCTCTGCTTGCTGAAAGCAAAACTAACAAAGGAAAGAACCTCGGGAAGTTCAGCTGGCCTACCTGCAGAAACATGATTTGACGGACAAAGTCACTTGTTAGGCTCAACAACTCAAGGGCGATGCAAAATCAGCAACAAAAACACTAAAAATATCTGTGTCAAATGTGACGTTCGTCTTCATGCAGAAAGGGGAACGTTCTGTTTCAAAAATTACCACGACCCCGACGCATCACGTAAATAAACGAAAATACAATTATATTGGGATTTTTTCACAGCCACAATTTAGTGCCATTTTAGCATCATGTTTGCTCTTCTTTTGTTGACAGTGATGACGAGTGTTTGTATGTGGTACATTTTTTGTCATCTTTTGTATGTAATTTTATGTCAAACGTATGTGGTAAACTGCCATTGTTCCTTAAATAGAACATCTTATAACTCGCATCCGGATCAGGATAGAGAGTGGAAACACTTTTTGTAAGTTATTTATATTTACCACTATATCACTAATATATACAAAATAAGTAAAATCGCGCGGGCGAAAATAGGCTTGGTAAAATCGAGGTTAAGTTATTATCAGGGCATCCAATAGTTTAATCAAGTTACAAATTTTATGCCTTTTTCAAAGTTTATGGAACGTCCATAAACCAGGTTTCACGCGGATACCATGAGCCACTCCCAAGTTATTCGGTCAAAAAGCCAAAATTTAACATATAGGTCGAAATGTTTTTGCAGCAGAGTTTTTTCTTTGTTGATACTTTATTAAAGCTACAACAGATTTTGATATGTTTTTGCAAGTTTATTTGCAATTCTGACATATTAATGCGTTTGTGGCGACCTGTGATGTAATAATGTTGTTTTATCCACTATGATTTAATATTAAAGTAGGCTGGGCGTGGTAAGGCAATAAATGTGGTTAAATGTGGTCTTACAGTTCTTGATTTGGTAAATGCACATAGTGTTTTAACTTTATGATGATACTATCAGGTTTGACTCTACTGTAGACATTAAGATACTTATCAACATATTATGCCTGTGGTTAAACGACCAAATTCTTTAAATGTTCGAAGTATTTACCTCAACAGACACCTAAGGGTGAATTATTTGGCAAATTCTGTGACTGCTTAGTGAGAAGTTGCAAAAAGCTGATGGTGGAATCATATCTCCCATGTGCAAAGCATCAAGGAGGCTCGTTCCATGAAGCTGAAAGTAGCCAGTTTTTTTAAAAGATGCTATGTGCCAGATTTTACAGAAACCTACATTTTCTTCCATTTCAACAAAAAAGTTTTAACCTATTGGTGTGATTTGTAACAGTGTATAAGATTATGCTTTGTATCCGCATTTCAATTAAAAACGCAGGAAATTGATGTCAAAATTTGTAAATTATAAAGTTCATAATTTTGAGTTTAGGTCAAAAATTAGTTGCCCTAGTTATTATGTATGCATGATGTCTTAACAAAATAAATAATTGATCCAGGTGATGTAGAACAGTGTTCTCCTTATGAAGTAAAAAACTTGTGACAGTGTGGTGGATGTTACTTAATCAGGAAGACTTTTTCAAAACCTCAATTTTTTTATTTTAAAGGAGTTTTTTAAAGAGTTACGTTATGGATAAGGTTGGTTGAGGCAGTTGTGTGCAAGCTCTGTAATGTGAAGACTGGAAGAAGATCAAAACTTAGTGACTTCAACACTTCTGATTTGTCAGAGAATTTAAACACTAATCACGTCACTGAGTTCAGTGCAGAAAACAAAAGAAAACAAACGAGAAAGGAAAACGTCGCTGCTTGATCAGTCTACACCTCTAACTGAAAAAGAAAAAAACTGTCTGATAATGCTTCCAAACAGCCGACTATAGAAGATGTTTTTCAGCTAAGAAACATTTGCGATACAAATGACAGCAAAGATAAACGAGTTCACATGTACATAGGAGAGATGATTGCTATGGATATACAACCGTTTTCCATAGTTGAAAACATTTATTTTGCTAGGCTGATGAACCAAATCTGTCCTAATTATTAAACTCCCTTGCGAAAATACATCAAAGACAACATTGTCCAAGATATATTTCGTAAAGTTAAAAGAAAAACAGGAAGCAACATAAAATGAAGCAAGTCATATATATTTAACAAGTGATGGATGGACTGCTGGTCAACTTAACTCTTTTTGAGAGCCACACTGCCTTGAATCAACGATGATATGAAAATAAAAACTGCAATTCTTCGAGCAACCCCAATGTCAGTATTGCACACTGCTGAAAATATCAGCAATGTACTTAAGGAAGTTTTCTATCAATTTGATATTCCAGACAAGAAAATCTACCTTCTCGCTAACGTTATTGCAGCCAATATGGCAACTCCCGTCGTACATGTTGAAACTGAGTCTGTGCTGTTTTTTTTACATACCCTGCATTTCGGCATTTCGCAGTTAACGATGTCATTTTTGCCCAAAGGCATGTAAAAGGTATCACATTCACTTGCAAATAAATAGTTGGCCAGTTCAATCATTCTCCGAAAGCTTTTGTAAAATTTCAGCAATATTAGAAAAGATCTGATGGACCAGAACGTGTTTTTGTTCAAGATGTAGTAACAAAGTTTCGCAACTATCACTGCACGCCAGCAATTTGAACCAATCACGCCAATCCACGCGATTCTAATATTCTATTTTTTTAATGGGAATAGTAGGTCGTAATAACATTCTGGTACTGAGCAATTTCGCAATACATTTTATGTATCGGCTTCAGACAAAATTAATGATGTCACTCCTGCTTCGTACTTCCATGATGGATGGAACAGAAAGCTAATGGCACTTGTGGCATTAGGGTGCTGCTGTCCTTTAAGTAGCACTAAAATTCATACTATTAACTAAAAACTTTTCGCATTTATTTAAGCTGATCTAGCTATGAACCTTTTCAACCTATCACGTCATTGAAAGCTTTCGGTAGGAGGCCAAACTGTTATGCTGTTCAAAACTTTAAAGACAACACACTAATGCAACGAACTACTACAGAAAGCAGACTTCCTCAGTGTGATGAACATATATTGTCCATAAATTCTTAATTAGCGCAGCACAAAGCGATAACCGCTATTGCGTTTTGATGTAACATGAAAATTCAAAACATCCCAAGTACATAGTTCTTTGTTTATTTGTTTTAGCAAACTCTTCTTTGCCGTGCACATGAGCAGACAAGGTTGTTTTTGCCATGCTACATGACTAAGATGAGATTGATGACTAGTCTTCAAAACAACATCCATAGTTTACAAATTTTACTTTCTGCTTTTTCAGTCGTGTTGAACAACAGTCTATTTCTACTTAAATACGTGCGTGGTTACTTCGACCCGCTATGCTTATTATATACCTATGTTTATTTATGAGCACTTCTGCCTTACACACATATTTCCAGCGTGAACATGTGCGTAGTATTCGCATTCAATATTAGTATCGAAATGCGATTTTTACTGTGGTGTCGATAAGGGCTGGGTTTAAAGTAACAAACATTTATTGTTCAAGTAATAGGTACAGTAATTTCGACAGCAATTCAAGCAAATCAGAAAAATCAACATTTAAAAACATGCAAGTAAATCAAAATCACTGCAATTTTTAAACCACGTAACAGGCGGTTCGGAAAACATTCGCAGCTGTTGGCTGCAATTCAGTTTAGTGGAATGAGCTTATAACTGCAAAGCGTAATCATGTTGGCAATCAAAAACTGTGCCTCACAATTCACTCTGCACAGGAAAAAAAACTATTCACTTTAACGGCTTATTTTATGTGTGATGATCCATGTCATGTGTATTGTATTTACAGCAACAAATGTGGTTTCTAAAATCTGAATTTTTCTAAAAACAAATTAGTTGAAATATCAAGCAATGGCAAAATTACTTAAGTAATTAGTAAATGTTTTCCAGTAAGTAACCAAGTATTTACTTGAACCTAGCCCTAATATCGATTTGTATTCAGCATTGGCTTGACAATCTGGTCTCTTTCCATCAGTACGCCACAAACGACGATCATATTTTCCATCACTCTCTCCAAAGCATAGATATACATCACGTGCTCCTCACATAACAAATCAATCAGCCTGAAACAGACCTATTGTCAAAGTGGGCATGTACAGGCCAATACACCCGAACTCAAGCTCTAGTGAGTCTCATTAAAGACGCTATTTTACATTAATCTCATGCTACGAAATCCATTCCCAAACAAAAATATAAGTCCTCTAGTGACATCGTCTGGCGATGGGCCTGGCATGAAATAACCTCTCTGCACAGATTGCACACAAGTTTACCTCTCTCACATTGAACTTCTGTTTTGAACGTAGTTTAAAGTTCCAAGCATATCATTTAATATAAAGCTAGGCCGGATGCAACTCAAGCTCACTTCTTGCAGAAAAAGAATTATCAAACTACAACACCTTAATGGGCACCACATGGTCAGCCAAGGCGTTGCCACTTTATCAACTTTACGCATTTCGCCACAAAAGACTAATTCAAGCAGCTCATTGCGCGTAGAAAACTAACTTTTCCAGAAACAATAACCCAATGCAGCAAATAAAACATGTGTTTACATGTCATAAGAAACTGAATAACTAGGAATCCTGATTTAGATTATTGTTTCATAAACGAAAGCACGGCAATATGGAAGCGAATTGCTGACATTGCAAGAATGTAGGCAAAATAAAACCGTTTCGCGTCGATTTTCACGTGCATAACTCTTGTGATGCAACTTCAATGGTACGTTGGTGAGTAATGCATGTGACAACTACCTTTGCCGTCAGGAATTTGCAGGCATTTCCCAACTACCTGCCAAATAACCGAACAACTTCTTTAACTGCATTCCAAGAACAACTTGTATCCCATCTCTAATCCAATTCGCTAATTTATCCTGGTGCATCACACCAGCAAGGAGCGTTAGTTTCATTTATACTCTCAGAGTGAAGTGATACTAGACCAACTATGTCCAACCCGCGGCCGCATGCGGACCAGTCGAAAGTTGCGTGCGGCCCAGTTAAGGTTTTCGCTGTAGTAAAAGTATCCTAAATACTGACAACCTGTCCTTTTTGATAATCTTAAATTTGACATTTTTGATACAGGTGGTCCTCAGTGCCACTTTATCACGTCTGCACTATTGCATTTAGGATTCGAAGGCTTTTATTACATTATTATAACCTAAATTTAGTTTGCTAAGATCAAAGTAAGCCATTCAATGAGCGGCCCTCATTAATATGTCATTCAGTGTGCGGCCCTGGTTAAGACAGTGACATAATTTTTGGCTCAGTAAGCCAATTGGGTTGGACATGGCTGTACTAGACACTGTCAATCCTCTTTCACCCGCTGGTGACACACTAGCATTGTTCTAACCAACGTTCCCGAAAAAAACTATGCGCTCCACGTAAATGTGCAAAGAAACTTTGTATGGGATTGTGAAATACTTACAAAAGACCAGTGTTACCAGATGGTTGTGACCTAAATCTGCTAAATGGTGTCACAAAACACTGCTAGATTCTGCTAAAGGTCTTGTCTCAAATTTTCTGCTAAAATCTGCAAAAACCAGTGAAATTATATTAAAAATCTGTTATTTTTAAGATGATTAAAAGAAACCTATAAAGTTATACAATATATTAATTTTTCGTCTTGCACTCCCTTTCAGTGAGCATGGGCTGAAAATGCCGGTGTTGACCAACACACTTTTCGGCCCACAATTTTTTTCAGCCAACATTTTGAGCAACGTACCTGCAGCTTATCTCGTTTTTTGTATGACACACAGTTCTTGGCGATCTCTTTCAAATGGTTGCATATTTTTAGAGAGTAGAACAATGCCCAGCGACAAACAATCTGAGCATAGCTTCGCCTTCAGCCGCATAGCTTCACCAAATCTGAGCATAGCTTCGCCTTTAGTCCTACAACTTTCTAGCTTCACCAAATCTGAGCATAGCTTCGCCTTTAGTCCTACAACTTTCTAAGTCTGGTCTTCGTAACTTAAAACACTTCGTACTACATTAGTCAGCATGCAAAAAGTACTTTAGTCTTATCTGAATGCCTTTGCTACCAGTTATGCTTTTTAAGCTCAAAATGTTTCGCCATGATTGCATTATTGTAAACTTCGCGAAAGGCTTTTCGTGAATCAGCAGGATAGGCAGTAGGCACTGAGTCAATTTTTAAGTTCATGTTTGCAACCATATATATCGAAAAGTTTAGTTTACTGGGAAGTTTTTACCAGACATTACTACTTACTAACGTAACTGACCCACTTGGAAATATTGTGCCGTGGGATGAAAACATATTCTACCAATGTTGTCTTTTAAGCTAACGCGTTCACTAAGCACACAAGGAAATCATTTAGAATTCACCAAGACATCTAATTGCTTGTTATGATGTTACAATTATCTGCTTGAAGCAGCTTCGCTGCATCATAATACAAATTCCAAATAATTGAAGGCCGGTGGTTGTGCTTTGTCCTGGTTTTACCCAATTAAAGACGTCATAAAGTACAGTCTATTTTTTGACGTAGAAGGTGTAAAAGTTTTCATCTTGAAAAACTGTCAACAGGTTTTTGGTCAGGAATTTGTTACCAACTAAGCCTGCCAAACGGTTGGTAAAATCCTGCTAGAAAATCAGCCAGCTGCTAGATTGAAAATTTTGCAGCTAACAGTGAGAAAATCCTGCTAGATTTAGCAGCAAATCAGCTAAAACGGCAACACTGCAAAAGACTTTCACATGTTAGCATAAAAAGGACGTCAGTGTGCACGAGACGCGTTCACGCGAGTCTAATCCTGTGCAACATAAAATCAGTCCCACTGGGTTCAGAAAAAGCTGTTCATAAAAACTGTATTGAACGTTGTTGCTGAAATCTAAACTACCTAGCAGCTGCTAAGCAAGGTGCAATGAATTGCATTTCGACAGCGCTTTACGTTGCTGTTTGGAGCTGCTGATCATTTTATAAGGACGCGTACCAAGCTTTAGCAAAAGTGCTGTTACTTTGCATTCCATCGTTCGTGTTTTTGCATTGCATTTCCAACCACTAAAATTGAGAAAATAAATAGAATTATAGCAGATTAACAAAACTTCTCGCATGCATCGACCTCATCAAACAGCAATCATGAGCTGGTCTAGGACTTCGCTAGCACTAACTTTATCGTACGTTGAATCACAACGCCAGCAGTCTCACTTCCTTGATGAACAACTTCCTGCACGTTCGATAGCACTGAGTCAATCTGATGCAAGCAGTGGTTGTTGCTTGAACACCAACTCTAGCAGAACTTATGAGTAAAATGTTACCTCTCAGGTCACTGCAGATCTTTTTGACAAGGCTGCAGTTTTACCTATGGACATTATTGCATTGTTTTCAGACAACACTCTTCTGGTTGTTGTGTGCTACTGTAAAGAATTTTCTTTCTGGAAATAGACGAAACAACGATCTCCATTAAGTCAAATTTAAACTACGGAATGGTTGAGAGGGTTTAGCTCAACATGAATGCAGAAATGCAAAACCCGACAAAGTTTCCAATAGAGGGGTTAAACTTCAAGTAAAACTTGTTAAAAGTGAACTCACCACGGTATACTAAAATAGTTTTTAGAACTCGCCAATGGATTTTTAAAGAAAACTGTACCGGCAACTTAGCAAACCATGCTGCCAAAGCTGAGCTCACAACCAAGCAATAATACATTTTGCGCAACTATTGTAAACTAACTATCAGAAGGCCTTTCTTTCAAACCTTCGCTGAATATGTTTCTTGATTAGATTACTTGACAACATCATTTAAATCGCCACAACATACTCATGAGGTTGCAAAAGTAGTTTATTTGCCTAGTGCGCTGTGTCAAAGTAACGTCCCTGCTACAACGCAATATCAACAACACTGGCAGCAAACAACACAAGATTACTGCCTTGCGCCAGTAACAGGATGCTTGCCACATCATGCAAGGGCTTGCGGTCTGCTTTTCAGCGCTGTTGTTTTCTAACATCGTGCAACTAGGCCAGGCGGTTTTGTTTCCGGCAAGCAAACTACATTCGCAGTTCTGCTTCACGCTACAAGCGACTAATAGCTGGGCGTAGAGCAGTAGCCAGCTCCGTATTGCTGGAACTGGACTGGCTTTACTCTTTTTCACGACATCAGCACCCGGTGTTGAGAAAACGTCTTTAGCAGGAATTGCACTTAGTAGGGACCAAGCACTGCTTCCTCCAATGTGTTCAATATTCTGAAAACGTACCAGCGTTGCATATTTTGCCATGGCCTCTGAACAAATTTGTCAACCAGCAACTCAACAGCCTAACTTTTGAATAACAGAAAAATAACTAATACAACATGTAAGGGACAGCCTCTCGAAAACAAAAAATCCTCTCAATATTTAAATGCCTGGGCTCGGAAGTTAAATTACGGAAGTGCCTATGTAGCCGGCTTTTCAAGGTCAGCTTCTACGGAGTATTTTATTTAGCAAACTACCACGTGATTCAGCACGTGATCAAGGTTAACCACCGCAAACAAGAAGCACTTTCACTATAGGGCAGTGATTCTTAACCGGGGGTACACGTACCCCTTGGGGGTACCAAACACCGCAACAGGGGGTACGCAGCACCAACATTTTTAGGCATACACGCCCTGAAAATTTTAAAGATGTGTTGTCGATTGTTGTGAGTGCAGTAAACTTGCTCAGAAGCCAAACCTTGAATCACGGCCTGTTCAAAGTTTTTTGTAACGAAGTTTAAGCTCAACACAATGTTCTTCTTTGCTACACGAAAGTGTCGTTGCTATCCTGTGTTCGAGTGCTTATTCGTGTTCGTGAGCTGCGCAAAGAAATCGAGCAGTTTCTGAGACACGGAGGTAGTGGCA
>JGI24158J21664_10014102_pt1 | contig 10523 bp, 9 predicted proteins | sample Ectturendosymbi3_FD_21664 | JGI IMG/M metagenome (IMG submission 21664)
ACACTACGCCACAGGCTTGAGAAAGTTTCCTACAGAGACTACTAATTTGCGGTTTCCACGAAAGTTTATTATCAATTATAACACCAAGATACTTGAAACTGTCAGTGTGCTGTATTCTCACACCATTCATAGAAATTTCAAAATTACAATTTTGAGAACATGTTGCAGTTCATATCATGTAAGCTGTTTTATTATAGTTTATTGATAATCTGTTAGACCTCATACAAGTATTGACTTTATCAAGTTCATTTTGGACATTAAGTTGAAACATTTTAATATCTTTGTGAGATAAATGCAAAATAGTGTCATCTGCAAAAAGTGTTGTTTGAAAACTAGAAGCACAAGGAAGATCATTCACATAAATTAAAAATAATAAAGGACCCATTACTGAACCTTGAGGGATACCACACTTAATTGTCTGAAAACTTGATGAATAATTGTTTACTTTATTACATTGCTTACGATTAGTTAAGTAAGATTCAAAAAATGAGTTTTACTTACTTCTAATACCATAATACATCAATTTACGTAGCAATATTTTGTGGTCAACAGTATCGAGCGCTTTACTTAAATCAAGAAAAACACCACATGTGGTTTTACCCTTATCCATGTTTTCCAAAAAACTTTCATAAATGGTGGATACAGCTAATTCAGTTGATGCATTGTTTCTAAATCCGTATTGAAAGTTTGTAAGAAGTTTATTTTTGTTAAGAAAATTGCATACTCAGGCATAAATAATTTTTTCAAAAATTTTGGATACTGTTGGTACAATCGATATTGGTCTATAATGACTGGGTATGGAAGGAGAGGAATGCTTTGGAACTGGAACAATTTGTGAAATTTTCAAACAATCAGGATATTCTCCACTTACCATACTATCATTAAACAACTTTGCAAGTATTGGAGCAATAGTGCCTTTGTCCAGCTTTAGGAACTTAGTTGATATGCCATCAATTCCACTAGATCAGGGGTTCCCAACCTTTTTTGCTGCTCGTACCCCTTTGTCAGAGCATTCTTAGTACCCCCAAAACTTTTTCAGATATATATTGCTCTATAAGAGATATATAAGCTGCTCTGTGACCCAAGGATCTTCGTAAACCCTTGATGTTCAATCTCGTACCCCTTGATGTTCAATCTCGTACCCCTTGATGTTCAATCTCGTACCCCTTGATGTTCAATCTCGTACCCCTTGGGGGTACGAGTACCCCCGGTTGGGAACCCCTGGTTTAGACCAAACACCAGAGCAGCTGCGTATGTCGCAAAACCACTTTTTGCGTGATTTAACTTTTTTTGCGAGGACGTGATATTGACCTCTGCATGCGCGCAGTTTTTTATTTGATTATACTCTTTGCACATTTCAGCTTGTGCGCATCTTCTGAAGAAGCGCTAGTTTGTTTCGCTTCTTCATCGCTTACCACTTACGTTGCGGCAACGTTGATACGCAGGTTGTGTCATCTGCCCAAAGTCGATGAGCGCTCCCGACAGTTTCCTGATATCCACCATCGGCCAAATTGATTCCGACGACGTCAGTGAACTGACCGGAAAAATGAGAAACGTGTGCAAGGCGATGAGGATCAAGCTCCCGCTGAACGAGTAGATGCCTTGTTTTTGCTGACGGCATTCGAAATAAAATCATTTCCAAAGTGATCTTGTTCGGCTTTGCACGGTTTTACGTCAATAGCTTTTCCGACACTTCCGAACACAGGCGGCAAGTTTGAAATTTCTGCGGGAGTGCGAAATCCGTGACGTCAAAACGCGCGATTTTTAAGTCTTCAATTCCATATTTATCGGAAAAAGTTTCGGTAGATTTCGGTATAATGTCTTAGCACTTGTTAACAAAGAACTGCTCAATCAAAAAATGAAAAATTAGCGCGAGTGCCGTACTCCCGTACTCGGCGCCTATGATTCCGAATGTACTGTAAAAGGACCATGTGGTCATGCGATGTTAAAGACAATACTTCGGAGGCAGGAGCAACAAACGTAGAAATGATATTTTTTACGCTCTTGCGCAGGCAGAAGTACCTCATGAAAAAAGTGGAATTAATGCTTTTAAGGCGACGGCGTGAGCTCATGAAAAACGTTTTTTTTCTAAAGGTTCAGTAGCAGAGTATGCATGCAGAACAAATGCCTCTGGGGCCGTTTTCTTATAGAAAGATGAAAACGTCAAAAGCGTTTCCACTTGATAAAAGGAAAACCTCCCTCTCACAAGCCGTCCATTGAGGTCGAGGATGAATGGGAGGGTGTCTCCAATACACCCCACCACTAACGTAGGATTCATTTACTATAAATTCAGTAACATGTTGTGAAGACACTTCGTTTCATCTTTCCAAGTATTATAGACTGGGTTTGTTGATGTCAGGGTATAGCAATTACTTGAAAAGCTGAACTTGCGAGACTTCCACTCATAGGTGTACGGGAGTGCATATATTGCAAAAATCCAAAAAAATTTGCCCAAATTTGATCTTGTTTTTTCCAAATAAGGTCTAAACAGCAAGACTTAATATTAGATTAAAACGTACCATTGTAAACAAATGAAGATGTCTACATGCCTAAATACCAATTACCGAGGTTCAAAGCCGACGCCCTCAACGAGCAAGCAACATTCTGCATACCCACATGTGAACAATAGTAATATTTATTGGTTGAAAAAGGTTACCTAATTACAATACCCCCAAAAAATTGTTGGTCATGCCACCACGTGTGGTAGGTGTTTAGCATCTTCATTTTCAAGTTTTTATATACGTTCTACGCTTATTATTTCAACACGGTCATCCTATTGGCTAAGATCTGTTCGTCTCTAGCACAGATCTGTGCATTTGTGTTAGCCACAATCGCAATCAACCTGGGAAAGGAATAAAATACATCAGGTTACAATCTAACATGTTACATTGCTCCAAATAGGTCAAGTCTCCAGCAAGGAGGCAATTTAATACATAGCATATAGCTTAGCCTTCTCCATTTGGCAATCTTCACTGCAATGTGTTGTACTTTAAAATACTACAACTTGCTTAAACGTTTACAGCTTCTAAAGTCACATTATGAAAACCAGAAAGCCACTCCAATTTTAGACAAATGTACACTGAACACAGCATGCGAAGAAAATATAGCAATATGGGACTGATACAGGCAAATACTGCAGCCTATATGATCAGCTACAAAGGAATGTGTAAAAATGCACATTTCCAATGACAAATGACTTATAACCTCAACAAGAATATTTTATAAAAATAGCAGTGCTTCACTGGACTGCATTACTATCAGTGAATTATGCAGTGCAATAGATAGTACAGTTGCTACTGTTCATGAAAACTTCTCTTCATAGCATTAAACTGAAATTAAAATTTGGCAGGATGCAACATATGAAATTCATTGCATGAAACAAATGGAAAATATGAAAACCTAAACAGTATGAAATCACACTTAGATTACTATCGCACAACATACTACCGCTGCAGTTACATAGTTAATTCTGTTCATGAATACTTCGCGGTAACAGATTCACACTTGCAAATCTCACAACATCAAGCAAGTTTGAAACACGAAAACTTCACAGAATCATATCACAGCTACACCACATTACTCCCACAAAACATTGTGCAGATACAGCTGCATTTTAGTTGTACACCTTGCAGCATCAACAAGCTTAGGTTTACAAAAATTAGGGGTAGTTGGAATGGTGGGTTACCACTACATGTTCCAAATTGAAAAATGCTTTTAACTCTACCCAAATTTGAATGAGGTTCTTTCCATCGGCCAAAAATTTGATTTGGACTGTTGGAATCTGTCCAAATGTTTCCACGTGTATGCAAATTTAAATTAAGTTCTTGTATTTTACCCAAAATGAAATGAAGCTGTTTGAAGTTCTACAAACCAAAATTTAATGAAGCTGTTTGAAGTTACCCAAAATTGAATGAAGATGTTCCACTTTGCCCAAATTTGAATGGAGATATTGGCAGTTGGCCAGAGTTGATTTAGTCTGTTGGAATTTACCCAAATTTTCCCAATCTATTAAACATTTCTGGCTTCACCAAATTTGAATGAAGTTGTCCCAATTTGCTCAAATTTCATTGAGATTGTTAAAATTCACCTAATTTATTCTAATTTCATCCAAATTTGAATGAAGCTCTTATAGTTTACCCGCACATTTGTAAATGTACTAAAATTTCAATGGAGCTGTTTTATATAACTCAGCGGTGATCAAGACTGTTTGAAACTGCCCACAATTGAATGAAGCTGTTGCAAATTGCCAACATTGGATTTGACTGATGGACATACCCAAATGTTTCCTATTTATCTAAATGTTTTTATTTTTACCCAAATTAGAATGAAGCTTTTCTCGTTTGCCCAGATTTGATTGAAGCTGTTGGACCGTACCCAACTGCTCCTAATTTACTTAAATGTTTCTAATTTTACCCAAAACTTGATTGATTTTTAGTTGGCCCAAATTTAATGAAGGCTGCTGGAATTACCACATGATTCACTTTACTCAAGGGCAGTGTCTATTTTGCCATCAAGAGCAAAAAGAAATGGCAAAATAGTCTCAGATTATTTTGCCGTTTTGGCCATTGTTTTGCCTTAGTTGGGAATATAGGCACTACCTCACTCACACGTGAATGCAGCTGTATACTTTGACCAAATGTTGAAAATCTTTGCCCGAATAATGACCAATTTTTCAGCTTTGGGGATGCGATGCGACCGCATCCCCTGCATCCCCATACCGTAGCTTATGCTCTCGTGGTCGGCGTTAATGGATGACTGCAAGAGAATTATTCACGCAGGGTAGAGCCACTGAATTGTCACTTGCCAGCAGTGGCATAACTAGAGGTTTTTACCTTGCCAGGGGGGCGGCTTGCCCCCCGTCAGTTACGCCACTGCTTGCCAGCCATGTAAACTTCACTACAAAAGTACGTGCGTGGCCACTAGATGGTGCACCGTAGAGGGCTAAGCCAGGGTTTCTCAAACGTTTGTGCCCATGACCCCCATTAGTGAATGTGTTTTTTCTCGGACCCCGATCTCATGTCACCTCAACTTTCCGCCCAACCAACGCGGAAAAATAATACGAGAAAGAAATGACACTGAATGATGTTTTGCTGCATTGTACAAAACTGACAGCATCAATGTGACGGATGGGTTTGCTTCTTACTGCACAATCTATCAATCTCAGGGCTATTTCTGACAGGAAAACTCTTGAAGTCAAAGTCCACGATAAGCTTGGACCTGTAGTTTGTCTTCGTATTTGCAAGAGTTGAAAATACTGTCTCGCACATATACGTATTGGTAAAAAGCAATACAATTTTATTTGTCTTCTCTGAGTAACGCGATAATTCTTTTTGACGGTGTACATACTTACATGGTACATGTTCGACTTTATAATTTTGTCTTATCTTCAGCCCTGTGCAGTGGTCCGCAGATTTCTGGGTTACTTTTGAATAGCTTACCCCAAGTTCCAGTAAGGAAGTTACATTCTATTCTGTAAGAAAAACGGCCAGATCATTGCACAACTTCACGCTGTGAACTTGACCGGACAATAAAGGAAATCAACTGCGATTCACTTAAAAAGGCGTGACTATTTTGTATGTTCTCTAGACATTCATGGTTCATCTAACAGCATTTCTGTTCCAAAAATCTTTCCATCTTTCGGTCTCAAAGGTCCGCACCAAGAACTTTTCAGCGGAATGCTTTTTACCATCAACCTCTTTAAGCGACGCGTGCAATATTGCTGCGTTTTATGCCACATTTATGCACTTCACCCATCGATGCATATCTTGTGAAGAATCCTTTGTTTTATTTATGAAAATGCAAACAGATTTTGACAGTCACTTTTGAACAAGTGACGAATGTAGTTTTCGGTTATAAAAATCTCTGTATTTCTGTCGTCTGCAGTGGCACAACATCTAAACCAGAGGCTCGCAAACTGGGTTCAGTGAAGTTCTAACAAAAATGTAGAAGCCGAATATGTAAACTGTACAGTAGGCCTACGTAGCCTGCACTGCCAAAACAATTACCGCATTACTGAAATATAGGCAACTAAAATTTTGTTGGCTTTTGCCACTACCTACACGTGTGAGACAATAATTTCAACTCTAACAAATACAGTACGAACACAAACGACAGGTCCAAACTTACCGTGGACTCTTGAAGAGTTTTCCTTTCAGAAATAGCTTCGAGAATCGTGCAGTAAGAAGCATCCCCTTCAGGCCACTGATGCCCGTTTTGTGCAATAAAACATAATTAAGTGTCATTTATTTCTCGCATTATTCACCCGTGTTAGTTGTGCGGAAAAATTTACGCGACGTACGGGTGGAGTCCGAGAAAAACATTCACTAATGGGGGCCCGTGGTGCGAAAAACTTGGGAAACCACGATCTACAACATTCATTTTGAACATGATCTGCAAGCGACTACAACACTCAATTTGAAAACTTCCGCAGAGTGGCAATCATGTCTTAAAAGCAGAGCGAAACAAACATGGTGTTCCATTGGACCTGGTGTCCAAGTGGTCCCGCACTTGCCAATTACATCGCTGAAAATGCTTACGGTTATCTTCACGGTCAGCTTTCTCACTGTTCTTACTCCCATTCGAGTCACCAAAAGCCTTACCTAGTCTTGTGTCGGAAATTCGATCCAGGGAACTCTCCATGCAGCGAATGTTGCGTCTACCGAGTTGGGCCTTGGATCCGTCTGCTGGAGCAGTGGCTCTCAATCTTACTTTAGTAATGTACACTTTTGGCAATATTGTGTCTATCCAGCACCCCTTAACTGCAATCATGAGCGCAATAATAAACGTACCTATAATTATTATTTTTAGGTAAAATTTCGTTATGAAGACACTACAAAAATTCGTGTACCCCTTGGAGCACTTTTGCGTATTGCGCTGGCTAGAGTAGCATATTGGTGTAGCGAAGTGGTTCTTAACCTTTTCTGCACCATGCCTCCCTAAAGTAATTATCCTTTGTTTCAACCTGCCCTGACATTAAATAAGCTGTACAAATGTATTTATTGGTAAATTTATTGATCAAACTTTCCATGATGTAGTGCGCGTTAAAAGCTCTCGCCCCCTTGGGTGGCATTCCCGCCGGTGCAGCGTATATACGATACAACAAAGATATCAAATATTGAAGCAGGCCACGTTTCATGTCAAACACTGACCAGGTTCTTGTTACAAAACAGCAGTTCAGCACGTCTATTCAACAGTGCTCGGTTGGGAGGACTTCGCAAATGCGCACGATTCCAGCATAACAAGGTCACGCGCAGCAAAATTTATTAGCGTTGAAGCACACAGGAACACAAAAGTGCTTTGCTAAATTTCTTCAACAACGTCTAAGAGAGAGGCAGCTCAATTTTCATAGCTGTGCAAACTTCTCGAGCGCTGTCGACCAGGTCACGCACATCGTCTGCTTGGATGTTGCCTATCGTCGAAATCAAGAAGCTGCCGGGATTGTTGGAAGATTCAGGACAGATGACGTGTCCTGAGAAAAATACAAGTGATGACCGAGCCGATAATGAAGCCGGAAGATTCTAGAAGAACTAGTTCAAATATTAAGTGACAAATGACCGAGAAAAAAACAGGCAGGGGTGACCGCCCGTGACTTGCTGAGTCCTTGCGGCGCACTTCTACAGAAAAACTTTCGGTTCGAAATGTCGTTCGTGATCATTTTTGCAGGAATGGTGACGACACCAGGCACTATGTACTTTTATTGATTTTGATCTCGACATTGCTTTGGAGTTTACAACTCAACCTCAGTCTTTGACCAGCTTTGAATCTTATCCATAATCTAATCACCTGAAACGGGAGGTGTTTTAAACCTTCAAAGAAAAAAACAGCGTGTAGCTGCTCATGGGCGTCGGAAAGGGGGTGCAGGGGGAGCCTGGACCCCCTAGATTTTGAAAATTTCAGCAAAAAGGGTTGTTTTCTTAGTTTCGAGTGGGAAAAAACAAATTTCACCAGTTTTGGCCTCCACTAGAAAAATTTTAGAAAATCTTTTAGTGCCCTCCTTGGGAAAAATCCTTCCGACGCCCATGTAGTTGCTGTTTGGTTGAAGGTCATAATCGGCAACAAAAAGCAAACCATTGTGGGGCATTTCTTGTGCTTTCGGGAAATCTAGGTGATATCCTTAATACCTCTATTCTGAAATGTTCATGTTTCGGTTTCAGCATCGGCTTTGCATTTGATCTTGGCTCCTGCCAGAAACTTTTGTCTGGTCTCGATCCTCCTTTTTAACAGAAAGAGATACTGTACTTACCTTTGGCTCGGCAACACTGACAGGCTTTGATATTGTACGTATAGTGTGTTTGTATCTTTACCTTCCACCTGCCCTATATATGGCATAACCCAAGCAGTAACCACGTATATATGGCGTCACCTAAGCGCGCTGCTAATTCAACGCATTCATCCAGTCGAAGTGAAAATCACCGCGCTTTACCTGTCCAGACTTACCTGCTTGTATGAATTTACTGGCAGAAAAATACTTTGCACAGTGAATTGATTTCGACACGAATTCCAAAAATTACTGCTGCATCAGGTACGTTCCTTTCCATGCAGTTTTTCGAGCAAAATAGCCGTATAGGGAGTGAAATTCTGGGGTTCACGGCAATCCATAATACTAACATTAGGCAGAGCAAGATTGACCTGTTTTATCAATGAGGTGCAGATACTGCCACCATGACATTGAATCGCAGCGTTAAAACTTGATGGACGCCTGATCTACAGCAGGGACTGCAGTCTTAATCGAATTCATAAAACACTGAGCTCGCACCGCAGCACAGCGCGCGTTAATGCAAACAACTAAACGCAGGGGCGGATCCAGCCAATAAGTTTAGTGGTTGGGGATTTCAGTAACATTTGGTAGTCAAGTCTCATAACAGCTTCTCTTCTGCCAGAGAGAGATGAAGTGTACTTCACAAAACTGCTGTGGCAAAACAATGGACGACAAAGTGGCTTTATACCGCGAATATTGTTTTCTGAATTGCACAAAATCATGGTGAATAAAGTTACTTTTACGTTTTAGCGGGGGCGATCGCCCCAATCGCCCCTCCTGGATCCGACCCTGACTGAGAGCTAAATATTTTTATTATTCTTTACCAACGAATCTGTGCGCGCGGTTTGTGGTTGCGAAAATTTTTACCTGAAATAGGGTAAGAGTGCTGTCAAGTCACTATCCAACGCAAATGACCAACCTGATTAAGCAAGATTACGAAAGTCTGCCTTGGCGGCAGCAGTGATTAGAGCTGATAAACGGTTGAAATTGGATTAGTAAATCTGAAAAATGGTGTTCTTGAATCATTAATGTTTTGCAACACGAGCAAGTAAGACTTAAGACTTGTACAGAGAGGCTTCTGAAAATAGCTTCAAACGCGCTATCAAAGAAAAAAAAAGACAATTTCCGAATCGGCTTACACACCTTTCTCGCTCAAACGCTCATAAAAATCACCAAATATAAATCGTGAATTTTTTGGTTGGCGGAAAGCCGTGACGAGATAACTCTGCGGATGGTCGTCATAATTGAGTGTAGGCTTAAATCCCATTTCACCCATTTGGTGCTTCAAAATTTCCGAATTCTCTCGATATCTGGAAAAAAACATCATGGCGCGTTTAAGAACTTCAAATGAACGTGGCACATTCCAACTCTGCAAGAGACTGACACGTATCCAGGGTTGACCTACTGTGGAACCACGGCCGCAAAATCAGTGCTCTCCAATACTCTCTCGCTTTTCACAGTCTTCCCCAGTTTCTTTCGGGAGGGTGGCTGAGGCAGCAGCCCTAGGAGACCTCGAAATACCTCAAAGTTTTCAACAGCCTGTCATATTTCTGCCTCCACACCAAGACCGAACTCAGCCACGTTGGAGTAGTAATCACATCTCCTGGTCCTTGACCGTCCTTTTGGGTCGCTTTACCCAGGATGCAGCCAACAGAACTTGCATCCCCAGGCTTTCTTGGTGCATTTTGACTTCGTGCCCGAACCTTCATAGCTGGGATCCTTCTGTTCCACTGGTTCCCAAACTGTGGGCCATGTAAACATTTCCAACGGGCCACAGAGCTATTTGTGAAAAGATTTTACTTTTGTACTATGTCTTGCTCCTTGTGATCGTTAAATACTTTTGTCCTTGATTTACCCTGCCTGGTTCAGTGGCGTAGCTAGCCCAAAAATTGGGGGGGCCACAATGTATGATTTTAGGCGAATAACACTATTTTGTTTGGAAAAACGCCTCGCAAACCCAATTGACTATATTTTCCAAAAATTTGGGGGGCATGGCCCCTTTTGCCCCCGTCGCTACGCCTATGGCCTGGTATAACAAAGATCACTGTCTCAAAACAACGGGGGCTTTAACAGCGTTGCTGTATATGTGCAAGACCGCAGTACAATCGTTGTAACTTGCTTCGTTCAGAAACGTAGTTCGTCAAATGTAACATTTATTGACATATATCAATGTTTGCAAAGCCACATCAGTGACCCACACCAAGCGAATCTATCGCAATTTATTGCGTAAGGAAACTAGTTTCGTGTGTTACACATCTTCAGTCCT
>JGI24158J21664_10014103_pt1 | contig 10520 bp, 7 predicted proteins | sample Ectturendosymbi3_FD_21664 | JGI IMG/M metagenome (IMG submission 21664)
TATTTATCTTTTCTCTACTTGTTTTGTTCAGATGTGTTGAAGTTCAACTCATTAAAACCTAGCGTTAAACGCCTCAATAGGTCTGCTTCTGTGACAAAGTGCAAATCAGTAGAAAAAGTATCTCGAGGGTGGTTCTGGTTACAGATCGTTGCAATAAAGAAAAATTCATTAAAACAAACCAAGCATTCTCATAAAAGGCACTAAACTGAAGCACAGGCGATATTTATAATGTTTTGCAAAAGAGAGTGAGCTCGAAGGAGTGAGAATGGGAATCGGCGAGACAGCTCAAACCGGTTTCTGAGCATGATGACTTGAAAGACTTTTCAATCTCATTATTGGTTCATTTGTTATTGGTTTATTGGCTTATTGTTTCATATGACTCAGCCAACAAGCAGAAGCACCATAAAAGCCATCGCATGCAGTAAACCAACCATTAGCGAATATTAGAGCAAATGGAAACACAATGGCACAATAGCTGATCAGTGTAAACAAAGAGGGACGCTGTGTCATTAAGCAGAACCTAGGACAAATGGTAAATACTGCAGGGAAGCAGACAATTTTGAGGTTCTAGAGAGGATTTCGCCTCTGTCCTTTCTCAGAGGGTCCAGTGTGGTTGGCCTTCAAGGTTATTTGTTCTCGTGATTCGATTTGTGCCTCGCGTACCGCGTTTGTTTCACCACACAAAAAGCTCTTTGAATGTTATAGTTTCCTCATTGCCTTGGGGTGTTGTGATTGTGGACGTGTTGCACTTTGAAATGTATGGGCGGCGGAAAAAGAGTTTCGGGAGGGTCCCGACCCCAAATATTTTTTAAGTTGGGGTCGAACTTACAAAAGACCCTCAACCATTTTTCTGCATTTTTGGTTTTTCGTTATAAAGTAGCCTACACCATCTACAAAATTTAGCTGAGTGCCCGCCTTGGCGATAAGGCAAGCTTGTTTACATCTTAAACTTGTGTTAATATTACCGAACGCACGTCTCTCCGTCTTTCGCTAATAACCTGATACAGAGACACATGTCTCTTCGACAAGTTAATGAACAGTTTGTTTGCAGTGACCTATGGAACCTCGGGATGGTGGTGTGCACAGTAATAGTTAAAAATGTTTCGTAATCACAATAAACATTACTCACACAAGACGTTGGCGCCCAAAGTCTAAGGATAGACTCCACGTTTCAACGTCTTACGAACGGTTGTAACATGAAAATTTTGAGATTGATTTTTGATTGATGAGTTACCGGCATTACCGGAAAATGGGCACCCAATTTGATTACGCAAATTGCGATTTTTTATCGAACGTTTGAGCTAGTGGTATTGAGAAAATATGAAAACAGCTAAGATAAAATCGCCACGAGTTCGGGTACGTTTTGATATTTCAAATCGTTTCAGAAATTGTGGAAAAAGGGCATCCCAAGGTGAATGATCATCGATTACGTCACAGAATCCATCAACTATCATACATAAACCTACAGTATATAATACGCCTACATAGAACACCAGACTCCAACTATGGAAATGGTTCTGCCGCCCCAAGTGAGATGCGTTCGTTTGTTTGGCTTATTTTCGGTCCTGCACTCGTGATACATGAAGGTTGAAGCGGCTAATAATAGAACGTTAGCAATCCTAAACACATTGACACTCATAGGGAACATCGCCCATAAGTTACTAAACGCTCTACCCTTGGTTTTTCTTAAGTGAGAGCGATATTGAATACCGTTTAGTAGTAAAGGTCACAGGTCATTTCTAGTTGAGTGAAATAACTGAAATCCGTTGTTGTAATCCCGAAAACTGCAAAGCCGAGATGCGCATCTTGCGGCTGTCTAATCTCTACAACTTAGCATTACAGGCTTGGAATCTACACATCGCTTCCACAATATTTATGACGTTCACAAAAGCAGCTGCTAAGTAAGTAATCATTCAGCTGCAACGAAAGTAGCACCAACCTTGGCCTGGTTTCGTTTCGATTCTGTAGACATCGTTTGCCCAAGGGCCACCTTTGCCGTCATATCGGCAAGCTTCACTGGGTCCGTATTTTCGGTAAGTTGTTTCAGCGTTTGCGGAACTAGCACACCAACCTCCAGCCTGCACCCGAAAATAATTAATGCTCACAATTCACGTTACACACAAACAATTTAACTCGTCAACATAAGAAACGTTTGCATAAACAATTTAACTCGTAAATATAAGAAACGTACGTGAAATGTTGAAATGTAAGTGTAGCAGTCCATTCAAGAGGGTGTCCAAGTAAGTTGAATTCTTTACCAGTATATTTGATTTATATGACAATTGGTTCAAACTTCGAGAACTAAACTATCGAGGAAGCCGAGACCTGAATATTCGAATTAGCGACTGAAGAATTTGTTGATTTTTTCAATATCTTCCTCAAATGCATTAAGAAAAAGTCATGGACCTTTTCGAGCTTACAGTATAATTCATAACATTTCATTCATATTACCAACTCTTTGATTTTCCTACACCAAGTATAAGGCCAATATCGAAGGATTTCAGCTACTGAAGCTTTGCCAAGCCATGTCGATTGAGCATTAAAACCGCAAGAAACAGGGCTGGACACTGAAATGCACAACAACGGGTCTCATAAACGAGACCGATTCTCGAAGCTCCATTACCAGTGACTAAAAGGTCTTCTATTTCATTTAATGTGGTAAATTCCCTGCATAACGCAATGAAAACATTGCAAAAAATCCAAGAATCTTTCCAAACCAAACCAAAGTCACACAATGCTTTTGCAGAAACCATGCAACTCGCTTTCACAATGGGATGCAGCTAACCTGGATGGAAAAAATTCTGAAGCCTCGTTTAAAAGCAGCTTGAGCGCATTTCTGAATTGCATCAACTCTTCTATTGTAGTTGCTACCACCAAGAATGGAGTCTTGTCCCTCCAGAGTCGGAATCGCTCTGTTGTCAGTGTCTCTCCAGCAGCCCAGTTTTGTGTAAGAAATCCGAAAGTCTTCTGCATGCAAAAAGTTTGAATAAAATGTATGCCTTGAAATGAAAACATCTCCAACGTAAGGGCCACTCAGATTGTCGAAACTTATATTCAATTTTGAGAGCAGAGATGCTCAGTCTTTTTATGTCTCCTTCATTCATTTTGCCTTCTTACCTTCACTGTACTCATACCCTGTTCGACTTATAATTTTAGTGGGAGAGAAAACTTGCACTTAAGGTTTTGCTCTTGTCAAAAGCTTGTCAATGGTATTTCAGTATATTTGGTGGTTTTGATGAGTACGAAATGTATTCGCTCTATGGATTTTGTATTTCAATTCGCTGTCTTGCTTTTTCACTAAATATACTTTTCTTATCTATGATAAGTTGTGAAAATACAAGCATATATGAAATAAAATTTGAAAAGCACGGAGTCCGTAAAGCAACATCACGCACTTTTAAACATTTAGTTTGTAGTTTTTTTTACCTGTTCACATTTCGTGTTAAGAATTAATAAAACCGAGTGTTAATACGCTTTACCACCCTTTGTAATTTAAAGCAACCGAAGACCAACTTTATACAATCTATTATCAATAGAAAATAGCAGTTGGTTCAGGATACCATATAAAAATGTTCAATAGATTGATGAGTAAAAGCTAAACAATCTAAATTGGCCCCTTTCTGGCGAAAATTTAATATATCGCGACACTGTGGTTATGCAATATCACAGCAAAGCTACGCAGTGAAGGCCTCTACTCGTGGCCCCCAGAGAACGGCTCTGTGGCTCCAAGGGGCCCAAGGACCCCGTTTGAAAAACCCTGGTAGAGTCACTGCAGTTGCAGCTGGGCTTTTAAACTAGTTGCCACAGTTATTTAAGAAAGCTCTGCAGTAGTTAAGCTATGGTTCTGTGCTCTATTGATAGGAAAGGGAAGTTGCTTAGTTGATTAACACTTTCGCTCATCCGGTGGAGAATGTTTTATTAGATGACTAAAAGGTTGTTTATCTTAGGGCGTTAATATACGCAGGTTTTGCTGAGAAAATGTGAGCGCTGTGTTGCAACGCTGGTCACCCAGTAATTGAAAACATTGCATACCGATTGTTTTTAGTCTTATGTCGTCAAAATGAGCTAAATTTCACCCAACAAATTGCAGTAGCGTTCACCACAGTCAGGCCCGTCGCCAAGATTTCGCTGCAGGGGGCTTAAAATTACAAGGGGGGGCACATTTTTAAAATGCAACATTGAATGTATGCAGCAACCGCCACGAAAAAAGTCGCTTGCGCCATGTAAACTTTATTCACGTTTACCTCGACCCAGAAAGTTATACAGGTATGAACGCCGAACTGGCTGAACACCGCCATTTGCTCTTTTGCAACTTGGGCAAGGGAAGAGACAATAAATAGCTTATTTCGCAAATCGTTAAAACTTCTCTCTCCTTGTAGATTGTTCTCGCGTTTCACCTTTGCCCCCACCTCCTCTTTCATGTCGCACAAGCTACAGCATATCAGGCGATTCGTTATGCAGCAGAAATAAAGCAAATAGACGATACCACGTGGCAACTGAGGCACAAAAGCAGAAAGAATATCATCCTCTAAATTTCTCGGCCTGATGCCATAGTGATAGATCATAGCTTGAGAGTTGAATTAGTCAAAGCAGGGACAGAGAAGGATCAAAACAAGGGTCCTTTTGGCAGCACCACCAGTTGGTGATAGCACGAAGAAATTGCGAAGAAGTCTTTCTGAATATATGGTTCTACAAAACACTTAAGAATGGGAATGGGGATATAATTTTGAGATCTTGGTTATTATACTCAAACTTAGAGTGTGGGCTGTATTGTTTTTGCTGTTAGTTGTTTCGACTGGGTAATGATCATTCTTTATTTGTTGCAAAATCTTCGATAACTTTTTTGAATTTGTTTCGCTTGGGACTGGCGTAGCCTACTGCATTTCTTGTCTATTCACAAAAGCGCCAAAAAAAATTCTTTTTCGCAAAACGATTAGGACTACAGTTGTTGCGGTCAAGTATGTCGGTCAATTGCCTCAATGTAGATTAATTATTGTTGGTGATTTTCTTCCTACACACACTTCTATTTGTATTTCCCCTTCGTTAATTTCTTGTTTTTTGTTTGCGTTTCGGTTTCCTGTCATTCATTTTAAAATATTTGTTTGGCTGTTAATCGTCTTGGGAGTTGGGTAATGGTGACGTCGGTCATGCCAACTCCCGCCTACTACAAATCTTGTGCTTGCTCGAAAATACTAATTGAGCAAATGCTACAAAATCTCTGTTGTTTACGTGGGTGTATCTTAATTTGTTGTTGCCTTGTAATATTTTTTTAATTTGGAAACAGTCCAACTTAAGGTTTTCTGTTTATAGTAGTTGTTACTTGTTCGAATACTCTGCTGATATCATCATGTTTGTAGCTATGACCAGCAGCAGCTGCGCGTTGGGCCTTGCTGCATGGTATTTGCTGCATGGTAGAGGTTAAGCAGTCGACAATTTACGCTAAATTTGACGAAAGTTCTTGCTTAAGCGTCTTCAAAAAATAAAAGATAATACCATGGTTGACTGAGCACGATGGCGTCATAAATATAATATCACTGCCCGCACCAGGAGGTTCTGCTAGGGCCAGGGGCGGCAGATTGTGCTCCTACACCACTGCTATAGACGTAAGAACAGTGAGTGTAAGTCTCTGTTTGTAATACCAACATATTTTAATCCTATTGTTGTACATTGGATGGAGTTGTTATAAAAGGAAAACAATATTCCATTGCAACGAAATCAGGACTTACCGGCGTATCTTATCTGCACCGAGAAAATGAATAGTGACCAACCACATAAGGTTGTAAATGTTCTCGTTACTAGCATCTCTAAATCTGAAAAAGCAAACGTTTTTTTCTAAAACTTCACAAAACCTTCTGTTCTTTGTTTTCTCGATATTTTCAAGTGAACACACAAATGCATTTTTTTAACGCTTGCGGGCAATTTTTCGGAAGCTTAATCTTTGCAACATAAAAATATTGAAAATAACCATTCTAGCAATGGCATGTGAGAAACTAAGCATTTTTACCACAATTTAGTAATAAACCTTTCTGCACTAAATCTTTGCTGGAATCAGCGATCAAATAAACCTTCCTTTAATCCATACTTTCTTCAGCGTTTAATGCACCACTTAAAATTGATATCAGAACAGAAGAAAACCGTCTCTGAAAAGCATATCGGGGAAAAATGCCTGTAAACAACTTGACAAGTCACTGCGCGCTCATGTTCGAACACAGATGTAGACTGAAGCACAGTCCGTGCTACGCAGCTCGAACAAACGTTTTTTCTGTCATGCCGTCGTGACATGCACTAAAATATTGCTCAGCATTTCCTTTTCACAGCAGCGCTTAAATCCTCGGGGCTAGTATCGAGAAAAGAATGAGCATTAAGCTGAGTAGTACCAGAAAGGGTTTTCAGCCAGTATTTTACGGAGTTTTCATATTTTTTCGCTGTTTTAATATTTTCACTTTTTCTCATGTTTTTTTTGTTATTTCATCATGTTTTTCAATTTTTTTAAATCTTTCAATGCTTCTTGAAGTTTTTCAATATCGCTTGATCATTTTTATATATTCACGCTATGGTGATATTTTCAATTATTTCAATATTTTTCGTAGTGTTGGTAAGTTTCACATATTACGTTTATTCAAATTGTGACTTTTCTGTAACTCATGACTGTTGGTGTGCCTAGGCATGTCAGGTCCGATTCACAACATCTCACGCCACTGGTGCCGAATGAATGGCGCCGGCCACGATTTCGTCATTGGCACATGTAATGTCATGAGAGATGACAGCGCAACAGAAATAAAGGTCAATCCGATCTAAAACAATTTCAAAAGTTGACGTCACACAAATATGTTGCAGTTCATTGCATATTCAGAGGTATTTCCGGGTGTGCCCCCTGATTAAAGCCTTTTTTGTCGTTGATTGGAGTTTCGTCACAGGTCGGTAATATCGCAAAATTTTGAAAAAAAAGGTCAACGTGAACATTATTGCAAAGTTGACGGTTTTAAGCATTCATTTCTGTTTTGCTATTTGTCACTATCCTTGACCCGCTGCATAAAGATGAGTGGAAAGTGTTCTTGTCACCTCTGTGCAGAGTTTTTTGACAATGAAAGCGATCTCCAACAACACTTGACTTTTGTGCATGGTCACGTGTCAAAGAAAACAGTGTCCGAAATGCGATCGGGTGTTTTCAAAGAAGAATATATTTGAAAACGCGTATAGAAAACGTTCACCGTGAGGGACCTTCAAATTTTATCTGTCAACCTTGTCAGCAAAACGGGAATTAACTGATGCGAGGCCTTAGGCTGATCCACTTGTGAGGTCCCTCTCTTCCACTGTTATGAGGGGAAAATGGAAGAGCCTCATCAATTTGCGCAAAGCCGAAAATTACGATGTGGAAGATCTTCAAGCATGCTCAACAAAAAGTTTCTAAATCCTTAGAGGAGTGCCCCAAGATCATTGAGTTTGTTGCTGCCTGCAACGCAAAAGCTTTCAATGACGCGGAATTGTAGAAACTGTTTGGCTGGCGGGATCAATCTCAACAGGCGAATCACCGGTGGCGTAATTGATGGGTGCAGGGTTGCGAACCACCCCGCCCCCTGGCAAACTAAATGTTGCAACTAGGCCCCCATTTAGCTAATATTTCGGTATTTACTATTATTTTGGTTTTCACTAGGTTGTGTTTTGCGTTTTTCGGAGATTTTTTCTGGTTATTATGGGTTTTAGTATGAGCATCCGCATCCAGATGCACTATGATTTCTCAAGTTTTTTCTTGAGTGTTGGCCCTTCAGCCAAGTTTTACCACCCTAGCTCAAACCTCTTGTTACGCCACTGCGAATCACCCGAAAACATCACAGTTGAGTAAAATATTTGATCAAACACATAGTCTACGTAGTTTATAAGTTTTAAATCCATTCTTGCTTATCTGTACTTAAACAGCAGCATCCAAAATAAACAATTTCCTAAAGCAAAACACGCTTCAAATACGTGTGACGGCATAAAAGCGTCAGCAGAAGTGAGTAAGGACCACCTGCGCTTCGCTTGCCACGACCGTGAAAACCTCGCACACATGCCTGAGAAACAAAGTTTCTGGTCCTTGCAAAATAAGTCAAGTAAAACGTACCCAAATGGTTGCAAGTGCTGGATTCACGATTCGCGTCTTTAATACCCTTTCAGAATGCAAAAATCGAATGTTTCATTTATCAGCGTGTTTATACGAGTTCGCAAGGTTAGTTACCAGGGAGTCTAAGCGTTTTGATAACAAAGACAGTGAGTCTCAAACTCGAGTCAGGCTGCTTGAATTTCAAGGACAAAATTAAAACATTCTGCAATTTTCCCAATGTCAGAATGGGAACGAATGCTTTTCACGAAAAGGCAATTTCAGACCACACAGTAGAAGCAGGGGCTTAACGGGATGAGATGGCGCTCGGGGCAAAAAGCAAGTTTGGCGCACCCATGTTCGAAGCTGAGGTCGTTCGGAAGCAAATGTGCTGTATTGCAGAAAGCACTTGTGACAATTTTGGGACTTTTCGGCGCCCCTGCAGTGATTTGGCGCCCCAATAGCGATTCGGCGTCTGGAGAATTGCGCCCGCATAACTTCCTCGTTATGCCCCTGAGTGGAAGATAACAGAAACAAATTGCAAGATTACTGGAGGAGTTCAAAACCAGATTTGACCATCTGCAGAAGTTAAAACGAGGTTTTGCATTTCATGTAAATCTATTCAACGTTTTAATGTAGTCGTTGATGGCTGTCCAGTTTGCCAACTGTTTGTGACAAACTTGTCTGATGAGAAATGAAACTGACCGAAATGCAAGATCTGCGTTTAAAAAATCATGTCAGTTCCACTGTACAGTTGAGTTCTCGTCATAGGCGTAGCCAGGGGGGCGAAAGGGGCCATGCCCCCCAAAATTTTGGAAAATATAGTCATTTCGTGCTTTGAGAGGCGTTTTTTCAAACAAAATAGTGTTATTCGACTGAAATCAAACTTTTTGGCCCTCCCCAAATGTTTGGGCTGTCTACGCCACTGGTTTTGGTGACAGGTTCCAGAATGTAAACACCCCTGTATTTAGAACGACATATTGCTGTGAATTTTTATTTTCTGTAATGAAGTTCGCAAATCAGAACATCGTGAAACCCTAGCAAATGAACACTTGGAAAAATTATTTTGCATAGCTTTAACAACGTATTGTCCATATTTTTGGAGACGCAATTCAAAAAACCTAGTGTTGATAAATAATGGGGTTGTCGTGTCTCAATTTCTGTACTGTAGGTCATTTTATGTAAAAATTTCAATCTTTACTGTATTTGTATTGATACTACAAACTGATTTTGCTACTCGTTGGTGTTTTGGTTTTCTGCAGAAAACTCATCTATTGAACAAGTTTTCCTACCGCTGGCATAGTGTGAAATTGAACGCTTGTCCGTTTGTTATATGATTTAAATTTAGCAAAGCCAAGCGAGGTTTTATTGAAAGGGTGACTGATCGCTTTGGACGAGATCTCAGACGTTTGTAGCTCTTGTTTTTAAGTGACGCTGACAAGTTTTGCTGTAGGTACATTGAAATCATAATTTTAGGTTTCGTAAAGACCATAGCAATGCTTCTAGGAAAAGTATCCTGCTTGAAAAATCCGCAGATAGCCTATTGCGTAAATTATGGTAATGTACTTGGCTGTTGCTGCCCACGAAACACATTATTTGTGAATGTTTCAGTAACATTTTCTTTGTGGTGTAGAATGGGTAAAATGTTTTGTGAACATCGATTTGCATTGCATTGTCAGCAAGGCATCTGAAAAGTATAAGCAAACTATCGACGCTGCCCCACTAGGAAAAATTTCTGCGGACGCCCATGTTCAAGGGCGTACGCAAGGGGGGTTAGGGCCGGGACGCAGTGCTACAAAAAAGGTATGGGAACGCAACGATATAAAAAATGGCCACTTTGAAACAGCTTCCAACTCATTTCAAAGCAAAACGTGAAAAAGGTGTGGGAACGCCGTTCCCACCCCATAACACCCCTGAGTTTGGGGTTAAACCCCCCTTGAGCTTGATATTTTACCAATACTTTATTACCTGCGCAAAGGAGATTAATTGTTTTCGCATACATTTTGCTTGTTAATTTGTCGACTTAATGCAAGTACTACGGAATGATGTTGCATGCAAATTTCAAGGAACATTGCAAATAGGCCAAAAAGTAATAATTAGGGTTTGGTGGGAATCTGGGTTATCGTCTGCATCCAGAAACCATCTCACCACTTTTTTCAGACTTTTCGTCCCAAGGGCGTACGCAAGGGGAGATGTTTGGGGTTAATCCCCCTCTTGAGTTTATATTTTGTTTGAATACCGAGTGGAAAGCTATATTTTGCTGTGTCGAATTTTCATAATTCATTTGGTCAATTTTGCAAAACCTGCGTGGTGTTCTAATTCTAGTAAGCTTGTCCGTAGTCGTGGCAACATACATGTCTCCTTAATTGTCCGGTTTGTGTAGCAAGGTTTTATTGATCGCTTTCGACGCGATCCCAGACGTTTGCAGCTCTTGTTTCTAAGT
>JGI24158J21664_10014105_pt1 | contig 10520 bp, 6 predicted proteins | sample Ectturendosymbi3_FD_21664 | JGI IMG/M metagenome (IMG submission 21664)
CACTTTTGGAGATAGTGCAAGTTGCCGTAAGTAGCCTATAGCCTAACGCTTTTTGGTTGATTTTGAGATGGTGGTTTTCAGAATGTACCGTATGTTTTGTGTATTTTTAAAATGTACGATACAGGGTGGGCCAAAAGTAAACCTGCTCTTGATTGCTTATTTACATTTATGGCTGAAATTTTGGGAGGGTATTGACAAATACTGGATCGTTCCGGTAAGAAAACTATTATACTTTCACCACTGATGATAAGCAAATAAAGTTATAGATGGTGCCCTGTTTAAGTGTTTTGCTTCTTTCTCAGTGTTGATTGTGTTTATCAACTAACACCTACTCTGTAATGCGCTATGACTAACCATTCTTGTACCGTTGTGCCATTCGATTACCCTTGTGATATGGACCATGCGTCTGCGGCAAATACATAAATAAAAAAATAAATGCCTGCCTGGTTGATGTCTATAAAGAGAATAGGAAAGTCTTCCACATCAACTATTGTTAAAAAAGAAAAGCTGTGAGGTGGGTAGTCGACTGATCGGCCGCTTCAATTTTGAAATGGTTCAGGACTTCCGTTGAAAGTGGAATGATCAGAGGACATGGACTAAAGATACGCAGAACTACCGAATAACGAAATTGGTATCTTAAGACTTGAAGTGACAAGTTGCGTGAGAAGAAAACTGCCGATGTAATGCGAAATATATGTGAATTTCATCGCTAAATGTCCTCGTATTGTCTGCACAATGACGCACAACTATTCGCGGAAATACTGTTTTTGTTTTCATAAGCCGACTTTCTATGACGGAGGTTTTCAACCTTTTTCATGCAGTGACCCATTTTGCAACCCAATTTAACCTAACGACCCCATTCTGAAAATTTCCAATATGGCATATGAAATGCAGTTGTGTTTGCACAACAGAAAATCATAATGACTAAAAAATAATGTACGACATCACTATGCTGAACAAAGACTCATTCATTGAATTAATGCATATGGCAGCATCATTGAGTGAGATGCTTGCCGTATTCAAATCACTCCACACCACAACTCATTAAACTAGAAATTCTCAAAGTTATTCTTTGGAAAACCAGAATAACTCCCAAGTTAGCTACCGCAATCAGATAATATCTAATTTACAAATGCAGCACATTCTTACGTCACAAGGTTATTCGCGTGTTGCCAAACGCAGCAGTACTGTAATGGTCATAATCACACTCAAAACATGGTCACACTTAACACAATTTTGCATTAAAAAGGAGGCTAATATTTCTTCCAGGTGATCCTATTATTTTGGCTACGACAAAAAGTGGTTCCATATACGATACGAAATATAAAATCTAGAAGCAATTATGAAATTTTTATCAGAAGCTCTCGCGACCCACAGAAAAATGGCAAAAGACCCCACGGGTGTCGCGACTCCCAGGTTGAAAACCACTGTTCTATGAGCTTTGCATTTTTCTTCTTTCCCAACAAGTGCTTTTTTTCAAGCAAGCGTTTACTTTTCGTGCCAAGATTGTTTTCATTATTTCTTAAAGATTTTACGGTGTTCAGCTAGTTTAAAAAATATCAAAAATGTTAACCTGCTTATTTGGACACTTTTTTATTCATATGATTGTTCATATGATTCGGTAGATACTGAAGATGGTATATATAATTTGGTTGCTGATAGTTACCTGAACACTTATATTCACTTGAAGCAGCAAAAAGGGATTTGAATATACCAAGAAAGAAAAAATAGCCTCGCCTACGCCATCATAGGTGATGTGTCAGTGGTTCTTAACCAGGGGTTAATATACACCTGGGGGGAAATTTCATCTTCCAAAGGGGGTAAATTTACTGCAACATAAATTGCAAAAAATGTAAATTGTTATAAATCATTCTAAACTGTAAAAGTTGGTTAATTTAATATTTTTAAGAAAAGAGCACCAATGAGTGTTTTGGGGGAAATCAGGTAATCTTGTTTGATAAAAGAGGTAAGATATGTAATAAAAGGTTAAGAACCACTGCAATAAGTGATATTTTTAGGAAAATTCTGATCTACGTTGTTCTTGTGTCGAAAAGACAAATTGCAAAACACAGACAACCACTGCATGCAGTCCGGCTCCCACGATTTATGTTGTGCTTCTTTAAAACATAACAATATCAACACACCTCATGATAGAATAATTTGCGCAACGCGTTTTCCTGGAACTTTTGCACACAAAATTTAAAACCCAAACGAAAGATACGCAATCTACTGCCAGGAAAGCACTTTGCTCCAAAAATGCATAATTTGGACCAGACACATACGGAAAATTCACTTGCTAACGTCTGTGTGCAAGTAAACTAAAATGAACATTGACACTTCGGTTCGTCCTTCCTCAAACTGTACTATTTCAAAGCACACCGAAGCAGTCTACAAAAGTGGTAGTGTGACAAGTTTCAAATTTGCTTTCCATCTGCTCGTTAAAATAAGTTTTGAGGAAAAGCAAGAAGAAAATGTAGACATGAGATCGCAATCCAAAAATAAAACAACTTCTGAATTAGCTTGCAAATCATGTATTGACTTGACCAGGGGCGCAACCAGCTCTTCATTTCGGGAGGAACAATTTTGATGAAATCTCATTTGATGACGTCATCGTGCTTTTTCAACCGTGGGCCAACTTTTTCGCAAACGGCCACAGATAAAGTTCTCTTCGCAGCATATCCAAAAATGATAACTTGTCAGTTTTTATCAAGATGCAGACCGATGAGGACAGAGTAACAATTAGTAACCTTATACAAACACTTGGTTCCGTACTCAACTACTGCAGTGCAGTGGTGGCTTTAGTGTGGCAGATGATTAGGCTACCAGTAAGCCCGCCTAACTTTTTGTCTTGTTTTAGCAAATTAATTAAATCAATTATCTAAATCAGGGGCAGGGAACCTGCTGTGGCCTGCGTGAACATTTGATATGGCCCGCAGCAGAATTTTCGTTACCCAAGTTAGAGTACAACATCGCTTCAAAACCAAGCTTCATGATAAGCAGGTATTTGGATAGTAAGTTATAAGAAGTCACTCTTCCTCATAGTTACAAATTATTTGATTTTGCGCCCCGTCAGCTGTGATGCACAATTCATGCGGCCCGTTATAGTAAATAGGTTCCCCACCCCTGATCTACATTTTTGAAACTTCAGTTGAACATATTTGCTGTGAGATAATTTCTGCAGACGATATTGCGAGTGGTGAAGTTGTTTGATGCAAGAGACTGGCGTATGAATGTTAGGATACATTTAATCATTGATGCTATTGTTTCAATCGTAGATACGAGACTTCGTCTGCAAACTGAAACACTCTTGAAAGGAAAGCAGGCAGGAATGCAACTTGAACTTTATTGCGAATATTTGGGCCAGGCTCGCCACCAGATGTTGGTGGCCTCGCCACTTTTGCCAGGATTACCCGAACAACACCTAATAAATTTGAGGCCCTTGTGAAATTCGAATTTCCCTTGCAACGTTAGAGCTTGGCTGTGAAACATCAGCAACTGTTAAGCACTGAACGCAAAATGCAAAAATTCTTAAAAAGTTGCCTATAGTAACCACAGGCAAACGCAAAGTTAACACAATGTAAACATAGTAGCTTATGCTATTTCTGTCACCTGGCACAGTCTACTGGCTGAAAACTTTGCTCCACTGGCGTGATAACAATGCAGTATTTATCGGTGACGTTTCGACAGTCTATGCAAACTCTCTTCCTCAGAAGATAGGCATGAAGCAAATTCATAACGTACACACACTGCATTTCTGAATATGTTTCACAGTTGTACACGAACAAAACGATAAAAAATGCATTAGAAATACCAACATGTTAAATTACATCTCCCATGTTTTGACAATTCCAGCGTATTTGTGGTTAAATACCTATCATTTACAAAATTTTCGATCAGACGGTCTAACTCAAGATAAATCTTGTAAGGAGATAATCAACCAGTAGGACAAAGAAAAATTCAAATAAGCTTTTTCTAAATGATTAGAACACAAAATTCCATCTTTATTCTTTGAACGTTTCTGCAAATGTCAAAATTTCTATGCAATGATTTGAAATTTTTGGGGTGGGGGCAAATGCGTCAAATGCCCCTCCCCTCGTTGCGGGCCTGGACTTGACTGACAAAACCCTGCTTCGGGAAATTGCTGAAAACACGGCATGAAAAAGCATGAAATAAAGTTTGAGATCCTTGAACAGCTTGCCAAGTTCATTGGATGTCTTTACACCCACACACAATCAATCAAACATGAAACACACAACAAGTGGTAAACAAGAGATCAACAAAATCTACAAAACTACTGGTTTCATTTTTTCCAATATCTGCGGAGAAAACAACGGTTTTGATCCGTCACCATTGTGAGATATGACCAGTTGTTTTTGCTTTTAGATTTCTTTTTGCTGAATAGAACTTAAAAATAGATATAGAGCCCTGCTCATGTAATCCTCAATGCTCGTAACACGTGAAGATAGCACGAGGCTATAATTGGACCCGGAATTCCATTACGTTTTCCTGGGAAACGTGACTTCCGAAACGTCCGGTCATACTATTTTTGATTTACCCGGGGCCATCTTTTACTAATTTTCACAATATAATTGTATGTGCATAGCGAAACACAGATTTTAGTCGAATTTAATATACAACGCCCCTACGACTTTTGCTTTGGTGGGTAATTTTCATTTGACAGTAAACAAGTCACCGTTTCAGATCTGCTTTATCTTCATATTAATTCAGGATATACACATCAAATGTAAAATTGAACATTGCGGTGTCATTTCTGCAAAAAGTATTCCCAGTAGTAGGTCAAAATCAACCACGAGGAGAACACAACAGGTAACACTTAGCTCGCAAGAGACCCGGATCTTCTATTTATCGGCTTACGTAGACATTTTGAAAAAACTCATACACTACTCGATTCGTCTCCTACAGTGAGGATAAGTCATAAAATAACCGATGTATAACGTTTTTTTCCAATCACATAAAATTTGAAAACCTCTGGATTTTCGGTACCCAGCGTTACATTAGTATGGGGTTCAAATCCCATTTATTTCCATAAAAAAGTTTAGGAACCGCTTCAATACTTCGCTGATCACTTATTTGGGTGCTTTGGTTAAAAAAATTGGTTTAATTGCATTCGATCATTTTCTCATGTGGTACCACTAACAAGTATATCAATAGGGTCGCCAGATGGCCGGTATTTCACCGGCCTGGGCGGTATTTTACTGCTAATTTAGAAAAGGCCGGTAAGAAGCCGGTATTTTAAAAATCAGTGCCTGAAGCCGGTATTTTGAAAATAAATAATTTGCAGTAACGGCCAAAAGAACTAACGCAGAAGTTCTCAAATTATATTGGCTCTCGCAGTGAACCTTGTCAGGATAGTTCCTTCAGCGAAGTTCCATATAAAGGCAAATTGTTACTTGTGCCTTAACAACACTCGTTGTCTCTCCGTTTTCTCTCTTCCTTTTTTCGGTCATGCTTAGCATCTCCATCGTCCTAAACCTGATCTGTACGAGCATTTCTTTTGTCAATTAACCGTGTAACTGGCATAAGTGGGGTTGTCACCTGAACTACCACCGTAATTAATGCAGGCAGAATGCAGGAAAATCAAAGAAATGGATTGGACGACAACGGCATGTAGAGACTAGCGATGAACCGTTCACAATCACACAAGCTGCATTGAACAGACACATTACTTCGTTAGCAGACTATAAGTGACTCAAGCAAGGGCCAGCGAATCAACCGGGAGGTCAGCTCTCAGCTATGACCTAGTCTTAGTGGTCCAGAAGGCAGTGAGAAATTTTTTGAAGAGTTTCAGGTGAGCTAGAAAATGTTTGTTGCAAACTGAAGTGAATGTAGCACGCTATAAATTGTGTTAGTTATGTCATGGTGTTCATACAGGCATTACTACCGTAGAAAAACAAATACCGGTACCATCAAATTGTACAGAAAGATGTTCACCTCAGAAATTGATATACAACATGTAAAATTGCATTTTACTAAGTGCATTATTTTTTAGAGTACGCCTCCGTTCATCTTCGCCTCCGTTCACATAAGTCACTGCAGTTATCGTTTTTCATTTAAAGTAGGTTAGTTTGCTAATGCTCAGCACAGGGCTATGTAGACTATGCCCACAAAGCGTACGATTATACACTGTTTGAAACATTTTCAAACCAACCATTGTGGGAGTTTTATGAAATTGTAAACAAAATAACATGAAAAATGAATTGTTAAAAAGCATTCTTTTAAAAAAATGTTATTCGAGAAACCAGTGCCATCAAATATGCGTTTGCAAATACACCCTAGATCTGTCACTGTTGACAAAATGGCCGGTATTTTTACAAAACGCATCTGGCAACCCTATATATCAAACGCTGTCACTCAACCAACGCACTGCTACAATGTCCAGGAAATACCATAGGGCCATAGTAATGCCTTCCACAGCATGCTTATATTACATATAAAGAAGAAAGGGATTGCTATACCTGAAACGTACGTAACCTTCTCACTCCAAGTTTTGCCAAAGCACAGAAAAGTAAACTTGAACAGTATATTTTGTTCATGTTTCATTTAAAATCGACGTCTCGTTGTACAAATGTTCTTCGAAATTCCTGCTTGCAACTGACATCATCCTTTTTCGACTGGACAGCGATGATGACCTTGCTGAAGCGCTTTGACCACGCCGCGTTGAAGACCAACTCCTTTTCAAGGTCTGAGCTGGTTTGAAAGGCGAAGCCAATATAGTTTTCCACCTTTCGAAAGACAGAAGTACGCTTAGCAGATTGAACATCAGGTTGCAGTCGTATACCAGAAACTCAATGTGGACTGTGCTTCCAACAGGAACTATCACTGTAGATGTGACATTTGCTAATATGTAAGATGTCACACATGCTACAGTTACTATAGCACTTCTTGCAAACAAGCTCTTCACCCTTTGTAAACTGCAACTTTGCTCATGTAACGGCATCTTGCGAATTGGATAAACAAAAAGAAAACATATCAAACCCTGACCACTGAACACGATTGCGAGCATGACGAAGTACGTCCAACGTATGTCATAACTGCTAGGTTTAGAGTGGCATCCACTTCCCGACGACGAATAATTATCTCCTGATACAAAAATGCTTACGCTGACTGTCCCAGCAGTAAGAACAAACGTGATGCTGAGCCAGCTCAAATAATGTATCCATCTTTCCTTGAAAAGGTTTTTTATCGACGGGTGAAGGTAGAGTGCACGCTGTTTCAGCCACAAAAACAAATAAACAGTCGCTAATGACGACGAGTACCCGAGTACAGATAGTGTGGTCGCCACTTGGCATGCCATATGGTCACGGTGGCCGTAGCCCATATTAAATACCAACTGCTCTGGAACAATACGTGTGTAGCTGATCAGCATACAGAGAAGTGCAGTCGTATAAACTATTCCGGAATTGTACTTCTTGGAACTAATTTCTTTGCTCCATTTCCCGGTTTTAATACCGTAAGCCAAGACACATATAAACATCCAAGTAATCATCAGGAACTGAAGAATGCCTCCTGTTACTGCGATGTACCACTGAAGTTGATCAAATCGGTTTTGCAGCGTCAAAAATGTCGTCGATGAGTTCGTTGGAATTGTTGCCTTGATCATAATTACTCTATCTCCAGCATCTGGCCAAACCATACATTTAATCTACACCCTAGTAATAGTATCGTTCCTATGCAGTAATGTAGAGTTTCACAGATCGTCATGTCATTACTTCACAGCAATGAAAAAGACTGTTCTGAAAATCGATACCCTGCAGAGTTTTGAAACGGAGTTCCTCTTGTCTTATTTTACTGTTGAGATCTGACAAGTGCCGTAAAACCGAGACGGCGTTCTTCCGTTCATTGATCAGACAAGAAGGGAAATGCTCTATCATGCAACAAGCCATGACACTGTATCGTTAGTTATTTTGTGGTGCGTCACTTCCTTTGTGTCTCATGTAGCAAACACAGGACTGTTTGACAAACAATTACTATCACTGTAAGCCTGTCAAAACCTAGGTATTTTTACGGCGCACGTGAACACTGAAAACTTCGCACTATCACAAGTTCAAAGAAGTTTTAAAGTATAGGCTGCAATTGGGTTTGATTTCAATACCAGCAACCCTGGGCAGGACAAGATTTGTTTTCTAATCAGAAGATTTTTTGTTTTACCTACGCCGGAAAAAAAGTACTTAGGTTATGTTTAAACTACTTGCTATGTTTCACAAATAGGTCTCTTTTGTATATTCAGAAATTTTCTCATTTTATTTTTTACTTGTTTTTTATCTTTTAGCAAACATACCCTTATCAAATAATTTGACATTAAAAGCTATAAAAAGTTTTTACATACATTGCTTTCACTGTTCATGCTGAACGAAGTACCAAAAAATGTTTTCATAAAAAACATTTTTCAAAAATTCTGCTTTCAATTGAACTTGTGCAGTGATGCCAGGTTCTATTTTTTGCATTCCAGGTCTCACGGGTTGTCCGCAGCTCATAAATCACGTCTGGATACGGAGAGTTATCCAACTTATAAATTTCATTATTTTCGCAGTACTGAAAAAGAAAGGGTGTAGATTTTTCTGGGAGAGGAAGTCTCATTCTCAACAGAGCTGATTGGCCCAGTGTTTTTAATACTTTAGATCTGAGCTTAAAACCCCGCACGACACCTGTCTCCCAAAACTAGAACTCTTCGAAGTCACGAGTAGGCTGAAAGCATCGAATAAAGTTAACTTTCTTACTGAGAGCACAGGCGAAAAACAGTGCTCTGACACTGAACGCCGAATTTCCAACTCTGTGACTTATCACAGATAGCATGCGCACAGATCTGGAACGGCATGAATCAACACGTCTTTGAATCAACAAGCTGCTGTGCGTTACACCTCAAGAGTTGTCAGTGTGGAAACAAATATTTTTATATCAATATTGAATGCATACATTGTCAATATAAAAGCAGTTTACGTTGTCAGGATCAATACGTCTTTGAATCGACAACCTGCTGTGCGTTACACCTCAAGAGTTGTCAGTGTGGAAACAAATATTTTTATATCAATATTAAATGCATACATTGTCAATATAAAAGCAATTTACGTTGTCAGTATAAAACAATTCAAACTCTACCAAAAGCTTGCAGTCACCTGTATGCTGTAACTCCGTCCGAACATGTTACATTCGATCATGAGACTGTCCGCTTATGTCATACTACGTAAGGCTTAATAATGCGAAAACAGCCTTTCCTGTTGTTTCACCAATAAGAATCAGTTGTTCTCGTGCCTTCGCACGCAAAAGTGCAAGCTAGCTGTTTTTATATGCAGGGAAACATCTTCCAAAGGGTCTCGTTAAAAATGCGACCAAGCTCTTTTGTTTTGCGCAACTGGTCGAACAGCGCAATATAGCTTATGAAAAACCGAATCGAAAAACTTGTGGCAACTTCAGGATATGTTTCACTGGCGAATGTCAGCAAACGTCTTGAGATAATACGCAATATTGATGAGTTCCTTTATCAATTACTTTTTGACTTTTGTTCAAGAGACTGGATGGAAGAGATTTCTTGTACTGTTTTCCCTTTGCAAAGAAGCAAGTGGTGGAAACCACAACATTTTTAAATACAACTGAGACGTTTTCATATAAACTATACGACTTACAAGAATAGGTCTAAAACTTACAAGAATAGGAATTAAGACAATCTTGTTGGTCAAGGTAAAAATTAAAAAAATAAGAACTTTAATGGCTTCGTTAATGCCTCACATCAGGTCATGTTAAAAGATAACGATCCTATAAGTTGAGATCTCAACTGATCTGGTGTTTGTTAAGCAAAAATGTCCACTTGTAATACCTTGCACAATTGTCTTTTGCTTAATCTCTGTATGCATGATATGCAATTTATGCCATGTTTTATATATTAGACTTTGCTTACTTACTCATGCTTTGCTCACAGACTTAGATTCGAGTCAAAACTGTTGGATTCGTTATGTTTCTGCGCAGGCCCGTAACCAGCTTGGAACACCAGGGGGAGCGAAGAGTGTTCTGAGAGCGGCCCAGATTTATAAAACTATGTCCAATACTTTCAAACAATATCCAACATATTTTTTCCAGAAGGTACATTTAATTTTCTAGGGGGCCTTCGCCACCCCTGCGGCCCCTCTGGTTATGGGCCTGTTTCTGCGTAAAATGTATCGCCAGACCTTACCCAAGTTTGTCTCCGTTTCCAATTTCTCAACACTTTGTAATCGGCTGCAAAAATTGTTTCTAATTGAGTTACAATGAGCTTTTGTAATCTAAAAGCAGTTAGGTAATTTAGTACTGTACCTGTTGCAAAATTTAATGAAATCTGGCATTGTCTCCGCCAATGTGAGACCCCCGTTGCTGAAACAAACACAACTAACGTAATATGTAGGTGTAGGGACTGAGGTTGTAGGTTATCGCAGAGGTCCCTACTAGTTGAGGGGTCAACCTAGTTGTTGCAGGAGCACAGGTCGGTCTCCCAACTAAGCAACCTGACGTCTTGAAGTTGCCAAGCCAAA
>JGI24158J21664_10014107_pt1 | contig 10517 bp, 2 predicted proteins | sample Ectturendosymbi3_FD_21664 | JGI IMG/M metagenome (IMG submission 21664)
TCTCGGAGCTAACTGTATGTGAATTTGAGTAAGCACATTCTCGACTACCGGAAAAAACAAACGGGAACCTTGCTAATCAGCGAAAACATAACTTTTAAAAACGATGACGTCATGAATTACGTCACAGGGGCCCTCCAGTAAAAATTGCCCCGGGCCCCCTACCCTTTAATCCGGCTCTGGTACCAAGCGTAAGTTCGATTTCATTTCTATTGGTTCAAACATGCCGAGTCAAGGTGGGTTTATTAACAAAAGCGAAGCACCTTCGGATGAAGTCATAAATCTGTGGCGAAGTCGGAATAAGTCACAAGCTTGTAATGGTTCAAACCTACTTTGGGTTGTTGATTGGTGCTTGAATCACTTATACCTTTGGTTCTCTAGAGTTTGCCGATCGAAATTAATGAATCTCATTGGATTTATTTGTTTTTCTTTTTTCATAACAATTGGCTCCAAACCGAAACTTGAAATGCTCTTCTCGTCAGGTAATTCCCGCTTGGCCAAGACACCACCGAGTATACATATATAGATTACCTGTTATTTGATCAATTTCATAAGGTCATCCTTGGCAGTCAAAACCCGGAGCGGGAAATGAGACTAATGCGCACTAACAAATGCACTGATAAATAGGAGCAATCAACAGCTGTTACGAGTTTGACGTTATCTTACACCAACGACCATAATTATAACTACTCAAAAATATACGCACCAGACAGCCTAAAAGAAAGTTTGAAACAAGTCAGCTGTGATATAAAAAACGTTTTGTGTTTATTTTTCTGATGATTTCAAACTCATTTACGAGAAAGTACGCCAGTCAAAAGTTAACAAGGTGAACACAGACCAAATCTGAAAGCATCTTGACCACCGTGTACCATTTGAGTTGGTGGGATTAATGTGTCTCCCATTCAGGAACCACGTGAATGTTGCAGTAGGGTTGCTGTTGACTTCACATCTCATGTAGATGGTCCTATCATGCCATATACTCGTGCTTCGTGAGCTTGGATCTCTTGACCAGTGAACTGTCAGAGTTGGTTTGTCTAAGTCTGTGAGAACACAAGATACAGCGGTGTTGCTAAAATATCTCAAAGCAATTTTAATTTAATTCGTGTTTTAAAATTTTTTGTAAGTTTCAACAGGAGCTCTAAGGCGAAAAGCTTCTTTAATGAAGCTTTGACTTCGCTTTCAGTTTGAAAAGAAAACGGAGCTTTAAACAATGAAAAAAGCACTTTCCCACGCCAGCGAAAGCTTGAAATCTGTTTCTCTTTAATTGACATTTGGTTTGATGCTGTTGCTGTCCTAACAAAGCAACTATGTTACCCTGTAAACGCCATGTTGGACCTGGAACTGTTCATAAAACCGAAGTAAAAGAATTCAACTTCACTAAGTAGGTAACTTTCAAGAATATATGTAACGAAAATAAAGATGAGCGTGAATTGGTTTTTGAACCATGGTCGTCGGAAGGATGTTTTCCAGGGAGGCCAATAGCGGATTTTTACAGGTGATGACCAAAATAATTTTTCCAATGGGAGCCAACAATGGTGAAATTTCATTTTATCAACTCAAAACTAAGAGAAAACGTTTTTCTACTAAACAATTAATAGAAAAATGTCAAAATGTCAAATTTCATAGGCCAAGGCCTGCCCTGCACCCCTTCCGACATCCATGGCGTTCAACTATTTTCGTGTTTGATCAAAGTCAGTTCGAGTGATGAAAGAGTTTTCTAAAAGGTTTCACTTCAACTGAACATGACGCAAGTGCACCTGTTACCACTGTGTCTAGGGATGACGTTGTCAAAGTTTTTGCGCGTGGCGACAAAACCGGGTGTAAAGTTCGTCTTGAAGTGAAGTATATGAAGTTGAGTATTGATCAAATGTGAATGATTCTCTTTCGCTTCAGGTACTGTTGCGCTAATATTGTCAAGTCCAGTTCTACAGCTTCTGTTGGGTCAGGATTGGTAAAGTAAACTACACTGCCGTAAGGTTCAAGGGGCCAGGTTAAGCTGATTAAGGTTTCGATTTTCCAATTTCAGTTTTAGACGTTTGCTCACGTCAGTTTGGTCCAGCTGATGAAAAGAGGGAACGCTCTAGTGAAATGAACACGCTACAGTCAGAACAGATGGATATGTTGGTTAGCTGAAAATTTCACAAAGATCATAGATCAATCTCAAACACTTTGCTCGCCAAAAGTAAGAGAATGTTTTTCACCCTTTGCAAGTATTAGTCACTGTTTTGCGCGGTCAACTTACACTAATGGCCAATTTCTACTTATATAGTAAGGTTTTAGTCACAAACCACAAGCTAAAGACTCACAATACACTCTTATGGCTTTCGATTCAGAAGCTGGATTTCCCACGCCGTTTTCTGCACGACACACCACTCTGCCGTCCTCGGTCCTTCTAATCCGTTTAACGACGAGAACAGGATTCCTGGTGTCCAGGTTTCTCCTTAACAGAGAGCAGTGCACGTTACGGGCCTGCATTAACTAAATTTGCATCAAGTCAATTCAGATGCGTTTTTCTTCTTGCAAAAGTCATTTTCTCGATTCTGTGACGTGGAAAATTTTTTAGGGATGTGATGACAAAGTGTCCGGCTGACGCTATGCGGCGACACGATATCAAGCGATGACCAATATAACGCCTGGTTTGCCTTCTATCTAGCTAAAAGCCCACTGCGCACAAAACATGTTTGAAATAAATGAAACTAAGCGTGGAACCGACTGTCGCGTTGAAGCTGGTTCCCTATCTGTACTTGAAGCCGTGGCAGACACAAGTGCGAAAAGCAGTTCGTTTCTGGTGAAATTAGGCCACATCAACAACGCTGAAAGCCGCTTCCTAACTTGCTGGCTTTCATTATAGACAAGACGGTAAACGTAAATTTGGATCACAGTGAGGAAAAAAGTAATTGCAGTCGCAGAACGTTTCACATTTCTTCATTCCCGACCCAGCAATTGCCCGATGTTTCATGTAAGGGCCGCAACCAGCTGATATTTTCGGTTAGGGGTGCGAAACGATTGCAACGTTTTGTTTGACCTAACATCTAAAAAAGGTTTTGGCGTTTTTATAATGTTTTTGAAAATTTCGGGAGGGCAATTGCCCCGTTCCCCCCTGATTGCGGGCGCGCTTCAAATACCAATAGATTTTTCCGGTGACTAAGAGTTATAATTTGAATAGCTGTTCAGTGTACTGCTCGTGTCATGGCTTTTTTTATTGCAAATTGATCTGGTCAATATAGAACCACCGCGGTCTATACAAGCATTTACAAAAAAACGCATTTTCAATGTTTCGCGCGTCGGTGATACAAAGTGTAAAGAGTGGTGCTATTTGACAGTGACAACATATCTGTCTACTTTATTCCGTGGTCTTTCCTTAAAGTTTTAAACGAACCAGATGCATCATTTGATTGTGAAAAACATTCTGAGATAAGGACGCACCGTCACAAAATGTACCAAAATTTTTTCGAGTTAATGTATGAGAAAACTTTGTTGCTCACTAAGTTTGTGTGGTTTCCCACAGGCGGGAACACTTTCATACCAACAAAAATGCTTTCTTTTTGGCATACGTTTCCTTTCCTTTACCTACGGGCCTCCTTAGCAGATTGTCGATCAGTAGGGGCCTACGTGTCATACGTACAAACAAAGCAATAGTTATTTACCGTGATCTGGTGGTCAATAATATTTATTGCAATCTTCCTTGAAGAGCCTGCGATCAACGCAAAACCAACTCTGAGTTGGTCTGAGGGCAAGAATTTTGTTGGAAAATAATCTCCACAATGTATACAGTGCGTTAAAGTTGTCTATAGCAATAGTTAACTTTTCTTCGGTGTTTTAAATTGCTTGAAAGCTAAACAGCAAATAAATCTGCAAAAGTAGAGTAGGCCTTAAGACGTTGTGATAGACAGAACAGAAGATGATGGTTTATCTGCGCTTGTTAATTCTCTTTCAACCACTATGCCGTTCTTTCGATTTACTTCACACTGACTCAGAAAGAGTAGAGCAATGTTGTCACTTGCCTCGACAGGTCTCCACCGATGGACCAACGAATGGTGGGTTTGGGGTGACCAGTGGCGATGCACATTAACCGGAGATCACCGAACTCCCTCACGACAACGTAGTCAGTAGCGATGGGGTCAATCATGACTGTTGGGGGCTCTGTGAATACACACCACAATTCCATTTCCACATCGCGCTTTGTGGAGGTATGCTATATTGAAAGACTTGAATGCAAGGGCGAACGCTAAAAAGTATTGAAACATCAAACATAAGGTTCTTGCAAAAACGCACGAAAACCGTTGATCTCAATTAAAGTTTTCAAAGAAGAAGGTTTTTGGTCTGACCCATCGTTAGGTGTTTCATAAAAACAGTATTCTTCCTCACGTAGATGTGATTCCCTGAGTTAACTTCAACCAGAAAAATTAAGCATTGCAAAAAATGGACACTATCTCTTGTAATTTGGAGATTGGACAGGCGGACGTCTTCGGTACGACTTAACATGCTCTGATCCGAATCCTTTTCAACTGGTCAAATGGTATTCGCTTGCTGCGTGCCAGTGGTCAGACGATGTCAGAATTTGTTGCAAGGTCTGTGATATCTTTTTTAGGGAAACTTCATCGTTTATCTGGAGCGCGATTTTCTGTTTGCTGGAGCTAATATTCACACGTTCTCAGGCAACAAGATGTGTTCATTGAGCTGTCAGCTATAGAGTTGTTTGGTTAGTGCAGTCATGCTGATCTGATGACCTATAGTGCAGAAAAGACAATCGATTGAGATTAGTCTCTTTAGTGTTTTTTTGATGCTTTGGTTGGCGTTTGTTCAAAAAGTAATTATCGTAAGCTCAGGAATTACTTTAACGCTAGTGTTGCTGATGTTAATGATGGAGAGTTATACGTCACACAAAAGTCACAAAATTCGTTGCAAAAGTAGTTTATGGGCACCAGAGGTTGCTATGGATCCGGAGTGCCGAAGTCGACTCCAGCAAGATTCTGCGTTTTTCTTTCGGACCTTGACCCGGATCCGGAGTAAAAAATGTGTGAATAACCGGACCCGGATCCGAAGTCACTTTTCAATTTCTGCAGCAGCAGGAGTCTGTGCGGTCGTTTCTTGAGCAAGAACATGGGGGGGTTCCCGGTTTGATCGATGGTCGCCGGCGTCTGAAGAGGGGTCGGATTCTCAAATTTTAAAAAATTTCTGATCCGGACCCGGTTTCAAACACTTTGGAACAGGAGCGGAGTCAGAGTCTGAAAAAGTGACTCCGTCCACCTGTGATGAGCACCTAAACAACGGCACAGCAACTTTCTCTTTTGTACCTTTCAAAACATAAAGCGAACGCATTTAGTCAAACTCTCTATTCTGACATCAGCGATGTTATCGATGTGCATTCGCTAAAAACTGCCCGCAGTGCCACTTCCGCAAACAATAGCAATTAGCTGGAAAGCTATAGGCACGTATAAATGATACCAACTCCACCTGGGATCACTAATCACTATGCACTGGAGGATCAAAATTTTATTGACGGTGGCTAACATTGAGTTGATATCAAAACGCAAAGGTACGACATAAGCAGCAGGGTTCCCTACTTGGTAAAATCAACATTTTCTTCCCCACTTTCAATTCAACTATTTAGATAAGAAGCGTTTAGATTAAAAATTTCACTTTTAAGACATTTTGACGGCGTCATATCAATTTTTCTTGATGGAACACATGCCAACAAAAAATGCAGCAATTGTTCGAGTGTGTGATTATGGAAATTTGCTGGACCATTTGTTTCTTAAAAAGATCGACACAGTCATATAAAAACTAATTCATTCATTGAGATAAACTGGAAAAGGTCAGGGTTCAATGATGCTTTAGCACGAATCACTGTTGCAAATAAAAGACATGTACGCAACATTAAATGAGTTTATGTTTCAACCAAAAAAAAATACCTGTAACCATAATTGTTTCCACTTTTGTTTATACTGATTATTCAAAGTCATTCTTCTCTCTAATAAAAGATCGATAGTTTTGCTCTTTTCCAGGGTGCACTACACTGCTGGGCAACATTAGAGATAGTTTCGTGATATTTTGATTTTTATTGATCCCTGGGCAACGGAAGAGCTTCATTTTCTCCTATGTCAAAAGGTAAACTCTTGATCTATATGTATTTACCATGAAAACTAACGCTTACTTCATATTTTATTTGCTGAACTTAAACGTTATGGACAACTCAAAATGAAACGTGATTGAAAAGGGACTTCAGAGTCAAAAAACACCCGGGCACTTGGAGCTGGTTTCAAAGTGATATCATGTTTTCGGCGCTAAAATAAATTAACTATTTAGCAAGACGCCACAGCATAAAGACTTGACGGATGAAAAGAGGTCAAGCTCTGGTAAGGTAAACATAAAAGCGAACCACTCCTTTCTTAGTCGCGTCACATCGATTGGTGACGTGGAAGAGCTCCATTACTACAACCTCATAACTCGGTAATTAACGACGCGGTCTGTTTCCAGCGCTCTCCTTCCTAAATAATGCATGTTCGCGCAGCCATTCGGAGTCTGCGCTTATTGTCAGCGTTGTAGAAGCGTTGGCTAATTGATAGACAACGCTTGTGTGGATGTTTTCCTCATGCCAGGCTAATATCGATCGGCGCGCAGACCGCGACGACTGCTTTTTGGGGGGAGGGAGCAGTGGAGTTGAGATATGAGAAGTTTGGCGATTGTAGCCACGTACCTGTATGTTTGAAACGTGTTAGTTGAGCAGCCAGAAGGGTGTGGTTGAAATTAAAACGATTCCGGACCACTTCTACAGCATAAACTAGTATTTTTCAAATTTGTTGGTTTGAAAAGGTTTTAGGAAATCAAGAAAAGCTCAAAAACGCACGGTGCACAAAACAAAGGTCTTGGTTCTCCATTTGAAGGATGCTTTCAACGTTTCCTGCAATCGTTTTGAGAATTTATTTGTATTTATTTTGCCCAAGACTTTAATCGGTCTGCTGATGCTATTCTGGTGCAACGAAGCTTTTCACAACACGTCTTGACCCCTTTGTCGCTGGGGGGCAACATCCTCACGAAAGTTTGAATAAAGTTACCTAGTTAAAAATGAAACGTAAACCAAAAACTTTCCGGCAACAACAGAAAAATAAAAAATAACCACAAATAAGCACAGGGTTTGAGGCCAAAACTCATCCAAGGAAATAAGGTTGCCGAGATCTCGCTACGATGTTGGAAAACTGTTTTTGTTAAAGTAATATTTAATGTGAGCATATTATTGGTATGCGTGGCAACAAAAGCAGTAAAGCAGTTGGAGTCCAGAATGGCTTGCAGGCTAAGAATCAAGTAAATCGAAAATACTTATCTCACGCTGCTACCTTCAATGACTTAAAGACATAAAAGACGAAAAATACACGAAAAACAAAACAAGGAGAATTTCAACCTGCCGTCAAGACAATGCAAGTTGTGCATTTTAACAACTGTCTGTGCACATGAAGCAAACCCGTAACTCCACCAATCCTCCAGGCTTTCTATCTACGTATAGAGTCAAATGCGTCATTCTTTGCAAGAATTAACATGTAGTTCTGCTGTGCAGTGGTGATACATTTCTGGGGATAAAATGTTTTCTTCAACCCTGTTGCTTCTAACTTCGTGTCTAGAAAATCCAAATAAAGAAAATATTTTTGTCTCGCTGACGGCGCAAAACTCTTGATTATGACTGTTTCGATGAAAAGTCGAAAGAATGCCCACATCGGCAGCATTCACAATAATTGCACTTGATCTCAACTTACTGTAAGGTCCAAGCTCCACGCTTGTCCGAAAAGCTACTACCTGGGAATGTGCTGACTGGAAGTAAACGGAGATGAGCGCAACCACGAACGAGCCTTTTAAGCAGACAGCCGAAGACTGACTAACGGATCCCATTAGGAAGTATATTTGAAGCAAATCTACGTGAAGTTTGAGCAGCTACTTCCACCTCTAGAAACTGAAAAACATGTGTTAATGGACGCAGCAAGCTCAGAAAGTTTTTGTGACAAAGGCAAAAACCCCAAACGATTGGGATTTGGCATAGGCATAAACATTAGCGTAAACATTTTGGTTTTCAAATGTTTTTTGTAATCACCACCACAGGAACTTGACTTTGCACACGACTGCATTGAAGATGTGAGCAGTCGTGCTTCAGACGCAGTCTTGCGTATCAATTGAAGGAGGATGAGTAGCATGTTGCACTAAGTTTGCTGCTGAATGCAAATAATGCTTCAAAATATTCGCCCACGCTGTCACTTCACCAGCTATTTGGTTGCAACAAAATAAACAACTTAGCTTTCGCTAGCCTTACAGTGCTTCACTAGATAAAGAGCCAGCGTATAGGTGTGGAATTTTTTACAAAATGTTTGCGTTGTCAACGCTTTTTTTGGATTTGAGCAAAACTTGTTAACGTTGATAGACAAGACGCCATCCCTAAAATACAGCAAATAACGCAATTTCAACACCGCACGTTTTCAATTGCAGTTATGACACTGAATAAATTGCTGCATCTCGAAACGCCTTCAGAGTTTTCTGTTTTCGTAGTGCAACAAATCTCGTTTTTAACTTGATTTTAAATTGTCTGCTAGTGTCAAGTTCAATACGATCGTTAATAATTTGACTAGGCGTCAATTCTTGTCAGGATAGTTTAGTTTAAAAAATTTTTCATGGTAGCATTTTTTAAATTTTTTGTGAACTTTGTTTTCTTTTTTTTTCACAAACTTTATTCTTGTACGAATTCACCACTTTAGTTTCGAAAAGGTTTGTTTGTTTCTTAGTCCGACCAGAAAACAAGTTGTTCATCAGGAGGTGCACATTGCTCCACAAGAAGAAATGAGCATCAGCACTTCAGAGTTCATAAATACTAATAAGCACTGAACTAACAACTCGTTCTATAAATTCAAACTGCGCTTGGATGCTTTTCAGTGTAGTTTGTACCAGACAGCTTTTTAATCTGTAGAATTAGCAAAATTATGGCTTTTTATCAGAAAGTCTCATGTCAGTGAAATTTTTAAGCAACAATGATTTTATTGCAGCCACAAACTCCAAACAATTCTTTCGACATACGGCGCTTGATTTGATTTGTTATAAAGAAACTTTGCATGAAACAAAAATAAAAGATCTATATCTCTGCAGCAACCACGCAGAATACTGTTTGGTAGAAAGTGCGTATAAAACGTAAACTTACAAGCAGCGGGCTGTTGAGAAAATTGTTAACATGAAGCCGCCGCATCTTCACGTTTGGCGACCAAAGTGGTTTGTACATGTACTTACAAATGTTGATTGAAACATCAAGCGCTACAGTTAACTGTTTACCAAGAAAACGAGATTTGCTCTTCACAATTTGGAACAAATTTTAAAAATCCATGCAATCAATACAAGAGACAGGTCACTGTAATACCTGAAACATATGTGCCGACCATATGTGTAGGTTACGCTTTCAGTCACAGGGTTTCTCGAAAAAAGTTCAAATTTTACTTCAGGTTTTTCGGAGTGAACCTAAAGTCACACTGAGGCAGACGCACTCTCGCTCGATGACGAGAACATTAAAGTAAAATAGCGCATGCTTGCGATTAGAAACTTAATCCTTTAAAATAGCCAGATAGGTTTTAAATTTTACTTCCTGTTTTTAACTCTTTACTACTTGAAGCATTTTCTTTTTATGATGATTTGAAATTTCAAAAGTTCTAAAGTTTCTTTTAAGATCTGAACGTCCACAACCAGATTGCTAAAAATCTGTCTCGTCCACTTTTATTACACTTGCATGCAGCCTTGAAACCTGCGTGACTCTACACGAAAAGCAAAATAAAAGCGTAGACGGCTAGATCAGGCCATTCTGCCCCGGTGTGGCATGGGCACTGCTGTGCACAGCTTTCGTAGTTTATCACCGCTAATAAGACGCTCTTACACTACACTTTGACATGACTGCCGCTATTTGCAGGTGCGGTTTAACTACAGGTTGAGGTCCAGCCGAGGAAGATCGATAGTTTGGGCTTGAGCGAGACGCTAATGGAGTTGCCTGCCTCAATCGGAGATCGAAGAAGAATGGCACTGAACTGACGCATATTCAACCTTGGAAAAACTTTAAACAGGAATATCCTGAAGCGTTTTGCGCTTTTACTCGTCACCACCACCGCTTTTTCTTCGAAAAAAATCGAAATCTTTTTTATTGTCATGGCTGTCAAAAAAATTACACAACAAAGCAGCCCTGGCAACCAGCCAGAATTTTTTTCCAGACTGGATTATAGCGATCAATTTCGTGCTTCCTCCACTAAAATGATCTGACGCGTCTTTTCTTTCTACCGCGTGGCTTTTGTACAATTGGCGTGTTGCGTTTTCCCGTCGGAAAAGCTCTCCAAACGGTAGTAGAACCAAGCCCGTAGGCAGGTTTTAAGGTAGGGGGAAAAACATTATTAGGAGGGCAAAATTTTGTTTTTATTACATGTTTGATCAACCATTTTCTGGTTGCAACAAAATTTTGGGTGGCCAACAAAATTTGGGGGCAATTACCCCCGAATTCACCCCCCCCCCCC
>JGI24158J21664_10014110_pt1 | contig 10517 bp, 7 predicted proteins | sample Ectturendosymbi3_FD_21664 | JGI IMG/M metagenome (IMG submission 21664)
TCCTGTAGAATATGGACTTTCACTGTCTTTGGAATGTACAAGATGAATTGATCCCATATACTGCACTTATAGTACTACAGCATGTTTATTTTTTTTTTAAATAACTTTCTTTGTCACTTTAATTTTAACAACAAGTGCTTGTATGATTGAAGAATCCATACTAATTAGTGTTGGCTAACCCAATCTCAACCAGCAACTGACTGAACACACATAGACACATTAGACAGCTTTTGGAATATTGGTTTCTTGCTTGGTGCGAAAAGTACACCAACTTTACTCACATGCCTGACAATGCAAGCAATAGCCTTAGCTAACGGCGACTGAAGTACGTGCCACTCACGTCACCTCACGACTGCAGTGTGAAAGTCAACCATGCGTGATAAATTAAAGAACAATATAAACCACATCATCCAGCATCAGAACTCTCAAGTTATCAGTAAAAATTTCGCAGGAAAAAAACAAAACGCAAAAAGTTATAAAGTGTTCAAAACGTTTTCGATATCCCGGATCCGGATCCGGCTTGAGCAAAAATGATATCCAATCCGGCTCCGGGTCCAAAAAAATCTCATAATTCTGCCGGATCAGACTCCAAAAATCCGGACCCGGAACAACACTGCTATGTTTAGTGTCTACACTAAACGTAGGGAAAGTAAGGCGAAGACTTTCCCTACGTTCAAGTTAAGTACTAAATGTAGGGATATAGGGAAAGCAAGGCGAAGACTTTCCCTACGTTTCGGATCTACACTAAATGTAGGGAAATAGGGAAGGAAAGGCGAAGACTTTCCTTACGTTCAGGTTAAGCACTAAATGTAGGGAAAGTCTTCGCCCTGCCTTCCCTATTTCTCTACATTTCGTGCTGAACCTGAACGTAACGAAAGTCTTCGCCTTGCTTTCCCTACATTTAGTGCTGAACCTGAAAGTAAAGAAAATCTTCGCCTTGCTTTCTCTATTTCCCTACATTTAATGTTGGCTCTAAACGTATGGAAAGTTTTCACCCTGCCTTCCCTATTTCCCTACATTTAGTGCTTAACCTGAAGGTAGGGAAAGTCTTCGCCTCACTTTCCCTATTTCCCTACATTTAGTGCTGAACCTGAACGTAAGGAAAGTCTTCACCCTGCCTTCCCTATTTCCCTACATTTAGTGCTTAACCTGAAGGTAGGGAAAGTCTTCATCTTACTTTCCCTATTTCCCTACATTTGGTGCTGAACCTGAACGTAAGGAAAGTCTTCACCCTGCCTTCCCTATTTCCCTACATTTAGTGCTTAACCTGAAGGTAGGGAAAGTCTTCGCCTTACTTTCCCTATTTCCCTACATTTGGTGCTGAACCTGAACGTAAGGAAAGTCTTCGCCCTGACTTTCCTATTTCCCTACATTTAGTGTACTGTAGACACTAAACGTAGGTAAGGAAATTTTGTTGGCAAACACTTCCCTGTTTCCCTACGTCCCTTTTTCCCTATAATTAGGGTTGCCCCCACCACAGTGTTACTGTAACGATGAGTGGCATGAAGACCGTCCAAAAAATACAAAAAGAGAAAATAGCCTATTTAATGAAAACTTAATTTTAGCCTACAGTGACAAATCGAAAAAATGGCCAAATGCGTTTTTTCATGGCCAGCGCAGTTAAAAATGGCCAAATTTTTNAAAATTGGCCATCAAATGCCCAATCTCGCAACCTTGTTCCAGTACCAGGGTTGCCAGATGTTTTTANCCATAAGTGGCCAAACACTGTTCCGAAAGGAGCCAAAATGCAAAATGACAGATAAGTAGTACGAAAGTATCCAAACACTCTGTTTGCGTTTCGTTGTTGACGTCACCATGTTCACTCAACCGTGGTATGACATTTTTGCAAAGTTAGCGAAATGGTTGGCGGCAAAGTCTGGACGTATATGGACTATGGCCTAAGTACCCCCTTGGCTACGCCCATTATGGCGTAATTACAAAATTAGCCTCATTCAACATTTCTTTGTCAAAGTAGATGACAAGCACAACACATAATTCACTTTATACTAAATCTGTTATCTGTAGGCAAACACTGCGGGTTTTTTTACAACTTTTTTTTACAAAATTTTTACAGCTACATTGTTTTTTGTAACTTTTTCAAAATGAAACAAAACTTCTACACTAGGATAGCTAGTACAAGCAATGCGTGAAAAAACAGCAAATCTCAATCTTTACAACCTAAACAAAAGAAACCAAGAAACCATGCAACATTGGTTCCCAAACTTTTTCTGATGGCACACCATTTGTGGGTCCCGTACTGTCACCGACCAAATCTCATGTCGATCACAAGTTTGGCAAACCAAACTTGACACAATGTCGCATGAATGAAATGACTGTTATTCAAGCTCGTACAATGCTAACGGGATTTTAAACCACATTAAGTCTATTCAAAATTGGAACGCAATTATTTCAAATGTTTTTCCAACTTGCTTAAATTGGAAAAAGATGGAAGTTGACAGTGATTTGGAGATATTGCAAAGCACCTAAATTTAAGTGAAGACTTTGAAGGTACTCTTTGAGGACCTACAGAGGATGCATGTGCTGGATTGGATTGTTACACTGTTTGATTTTAACGTGCAAAATGCAGACATTAATTCACAGCTTCAAGATGAAATCCCTGATATGCGTGTGGATCTCGAAGCTCAATCACTGTTTAAAGGAAAAACACCTGCGTGACAGTGCCATGTAAATACCGCTGTTAAATACCCGAAATTTTGTGGAGCAGTTGAGACGTTTTAACTTGCATTCTCAGTTTCCTACATGCTTGAATCTGGTGTTAGTCATGCAAATTCATTCCCAAAGCAAAAGAACCGACTGAACTCTGAAGAGCGTGGCGACTTGTTACTAAACACACCAATCTCCAGCTAGATAAAAATGCTCTTGCTGTTTCTCACAGGAAACACCCTTCTCATTGATGGGGTCTAAAATTGCAACGAAAAGTTTCCCATTTTCCTTTTGTGCTTGTATTAATGGTAATGTTTCTTGCCCATTGCCTTTCAATTGCAGCTAGATAGATGTAATATCAGTACTTGGAGTTAATCCAAATGCCCCGTATTTGGGAGGTGGTGGGATCTGAGAAGTTCAACTCGTTCAGGGCTCGGTGAGATGTCTGAGATTTTACCAAGAGTTCGACAGCCAAAAGAATTTGCAGACCCCGGCTTTACATCTCTTCCCTCAATATCTACACAGTGCACACTGCCTTCATTAGCTTCCCTGTTTTGGCTTTTGTACAAAATTGAGTTAAGTTTCAGACAGGAATTTGGAACCAAAGTCTTCACGAGCGGGTGGAAGTTCGTACCCTCAGTGGTTACAGACCCTCGTGTAGCAGTAATGTTTGCCTGCAATTTAGAACAGTTCCTCGAGAGCACTGTTTAATTTATAACAGGAACATGTTTTAGGCGCGCCCGAATTTACAATAAAGAAAATCACACCCGCCCATTATCATTCGACTTTACGCTCAGTTTTAACACTAGACAAATTTGTATTCACTCATGGTTTTATTACTATAACGTTAAGCACTGCGTTATTAATCTTTAATATGTCAGAAAATATTTCGAAACAACAGGGGTTAATACGAGTTCAATTCTTTCATGGAGGAAGAGAGTAAATCATACTGCCAGAAATTTTACGGGTCTCAGTCTAACAGAATAACTGTAGACTGTGCAAGTTTCCAGTGGGAAACTTCTTCTCAGCCAATGGGCTAAGGTGGAAATTAGGCAGTGGCCTAGAGTCTTGCAGTGGCTAGACTTGTTACTACTCAGGCAGTGGCCCGAGGAAGAACTGGCTGAAGCTGTAACTCATGCCTTCCTTTATGTCCTTTGCCACATGACGTCACTGTCGAAATTTCCATGCTTCCACGAATTCTCATTGGCTAATTTTTGTGCGTCGCGTGACGTCGTGAATTTCCGAAGAACTACGTCGCGCGCTGCTTCATAGCGACTCTAATGGTCTTATTCAACGCTTCGCCGAAGTCCAAAATCGTTTTACAATGCTTTTCGTTTTTATCTGTTTAAATCGGGAACATTGCTCATAAATTTGAATGGAATGTTTTAATGTAAATTACTTTTACAATGTTTTAGCTTATTCTCTTCCTTAGTGTGACATACAATTAATAGGCAGAGTTTAAATACACAATAGTTTGAATAAGTGCAAGTTACAATGTCCTTGTACTGTAGACTCAATGCTTTTAGTCATTACATTGTTCCAGTTTCATTCTCTTGGAAGTAAGTCCATTTCTTGATATGACTTTAATATTCCAATATTCTTCCCAGTCATTGCTATTCAAAGAGACCATCGACAAGTGTTACGTACACGTTGCGGGAATGTACGCATTTTAGGACAACTCTTCGAGAGCACTGGTTAATTTATTAGGAATGTCCAAGGCACGCCCAAGTTTACAATCAAGAAACTTAGACCCACGTGGTATCACTCGACTTCACGTTCAGTTTAACATCAAACGAATTTGTATTCACTCATGGTTTTATTGATATAACTTTAGGCACTGTGCTATTAATCTCAATTACATCAGAATGATAGTCAAAAACATCAGGAGTTTACACCAATGACATAAATAAAAGTATGCAACAGAAGTTACTGTAGACAACAGGGGTTAATACGAGTTCAGTTTCTTTCATGGAGGAAGAGAGTAAATTATACTGCCATAAATTCAATAGGTCTCAGTCTAACATAGTGCCGGTAGACTGTTGAATAAGTTTCCAGTGGGAAACTTCTTCTTAACCAGTGGGTTAAGGTTTCTAGTAGGCAGTGGCCTCAAGTCCTGCAGTGGCTGGACATGTTGTTAGCTCGAGCAGTGGCCCAAGACTGATTGTCTGGCTCAGATCGCTCTGGTTTTGTTAACCCGTCAGGTATTCCCCGTTACTTGAAAATTCCGGTCCTCTCGATTCTTATTGGTCGAAAAATCGAACTTCGCGTGACGTGATACGAAGTTACGTTTCGTCGGCGTCCGCAATAGTGTCGTTCACGACCTCGGTGTTCGCGTCTAGTTGTTCGCCGGAATTCGAGGACGTTTTTTCCCGCGGCTCGTAATAACGGTATTTTGCCCGTGGGAAAATTGTGTACTTAGCTTTATCCGTTTAAGTCGGAAATATTACTTATTGTTTTGTGTTGGGTGTTAGTGTAAATGGTTTCTACACTGTATTGGATTACTCTCTTCCTAGGTGTGACTTGCGATTACAAACGGAGTATAAATGTACAATAGTTCAAATGATTACACATTACAATGTCCTCTTGAACACAAAGTTTCTAATCGTCGTTTTGTTCGAGCTTCATTCTTTTAGTCTTCAAGTCATTCTGTGGTATGACTTTAGTATTCCAGCATTCTTCCAATCATTGCTGTTTAGTGAAAACATAGATAGACTTCTGGGTCGCTTTTTTGACTTGCTTTTAAAATAGTTGAAGTCCTTTATTATTTGTACTCCAGAGTCAAGAGGCGTTTCATGTTGAGGCTGCAAAGCGAACTCAACACAAGCTTCTAAGTCGTTTTCTTGACTTGGTTTTAATGTAGTTGAAGTCTTTAGTTAGTTGTATTCCAAAATCATAAGACGTTTCATGTTGAGGATGCAACGCGAACTCAACATTTTTTCTCATTCTGTTGAATGGAAGATGTATGCTGTCTTGAAAAATTTGATTGATACAGTCTTTAAAAATACTCCCAGAAACTAGGTGATCTACTTCAGCTGAGACATCCGTGATTAAACGATCACGATCCAACGTAGATTTCTCTTTCAGAGAGGAAGCTGTCGTGTTTTCTCTCCGTATGAAAATCTCGAACAGTATCAAAAATCAAAATATTGTTGTCTTCCAAAGTAGTCAAAATCAGGTTACCAGTTTATGATATGAGATCGTACGAAGATCACTCCCTGACTTCATACATTAATAAATGTAATCCTCATGGAAGTCATTTTCGAACTCGCATTCACATGTAAAATATGTGAAACTTTTGCAAGATAGTTTTGCGAGAACCTTCTTTTATGAACAAGACACTAAGGTCTTCTATTGAAGGATATTACCTCGTATGCAAAATTAAATTTATGTAATTTTATTGACGAGAATGAAGGTGGTCTGGAAAACTTCCAAACAATAAAACTGGATGCAACTTCATCACCAAGCTTTTCCTTCAGTTACAAATTTTGTCATGTTTTGTAAAACAACACGCGTTCTGCCAAAACATTAAGTCAATATCTCTTAACTGATTATTTTACCTGGTTGTGAAGTTTTATAATACACCGATAATAAGCACAAGGCTATCATCAACATTTTTGATCTATCCACTTGAGAGGATTATAAAAGAACATTATGAATAGGTATTTTTATTCAAATTACTTTGTTAACCAATCTTCCCCATCTAGGGTATCTTTCATGTTGAAATGCAGAAAAATTCCTTCACAATGTCTAAAAGCATTATGAATATAATTATCACAATGATAATGTACCTTCAAACCTCATATTTCAAGCTTTTATCAAATTTCAGTGAAACAGTTAATTTCAAAACTTTATAAAAGTTTCAATTTTCATACCAGGTATAACCTTTCACAGCACTTTTTACCATTTTTTAAGATGCTTGGTTACCCTGAGTATGGTCACTGTAGAACTAGATTTTTTTCAAAACTTGTTTGAAGTATCTGGGAGAAGATGTTTATCATAAAAGATAACAACATCAATGTTTCCAAAAATAGTCTTCTGAAGAAACAACTAGTCTACATGTTCTTAATGATGAATTCGTCAGAGGAAACAGTTATAGGATGTTTCTCCGTTACTCTGTCTGTTTAAACTCTTAATTTTAACTGTCAAAACATCATCCATTTATAAGAAATGTTTTGAATCGTTTCAAAGGTCACAATTTTAAGAGAAAAGTAAAATCTTACGTGATTTATAACCTCAACGGTGGGGAGTCTGAATAAATTCAAAACGATCTTGACACTTCGAATGACTTCCTTGAAATTAGTCCTGTAATTATGTTGTTTGTCATATTGCAACTACATACAGAGTTCAAGCTAAACTCGAAATTTATTACACCGTATTTTCCTATGTAAATCTCCCACCAGGTTACAGAAACTCAATTTTTCGTCTACCGTTATCCACACAATGCTTTTCTCGCATTCATTTTTTTTATTATGCTAATTTTCGGGTGATAAGTATGGTCTGGAATTTTGTAAAGATTTGTACTACCTTGGTTACCTATACTTCGCTTTTTATTCCCCATAAAACTTCTTTTATGTTTATCTTACAGGTAATACGATTCGTATTTGTTAAAACCCATATAAAGGAATCAACTCTAAAATAACAGTTTTCAACAGTAAGCAAAAACAATTTTGAAAGGCTGACAAGCAATTAATCAAACAATTCTATTTACAGGTATAAACCTAGTTTATGATGATCTAACATGTCTCTGGTAATGCTGAATGTTTATGACCGTACCAGGGTCTTTGTTGGCCCCTGTGAGGTCCAAAATTACGACAAAATCTAACAAGATGACCTAGTTTGTTACATTTATAACAACGAATGTGGGAAAGGTCTTTATCTTGGAGAATCCTTTTAATAGACGGAATTCGAGATGCACTTTTTACTAAAGCATTAGTTATTGCGAATATTTGTTGTGGATTTAGGTGCACAGTTTTTTTATTTGCTCTAGCCTCAATTACCATGTGAGGGACTATTTCGGAATGCAAAAGTTTCAAAAAACTGTCCAGAAGTGAGCAGAGGCCCTCAAGCTTTGCTTGTAAATTTTTTATTTTTTCCTCATTTTGGTGGAGGCGATCATGGATCTTCGCCAGGCTTCTTTGTTTTATAAATGGTAAAATGCGCGTAGGGACTGGATTTCCATAAACATTTAGTGTTTTCCTACCTTGAGAATTTGAAGAGGTTTCTGTTGAAGAACGTTGTGGACTGTAGGATGTACCTAGAATCCATTCTCCCTTGTCTTTCTTTATTGGTTCTTCGGATGACAAGTCCAAATGTTCTGTTAATCTATCGGTTTTTTCTGTAGCAAAATCACCTTCAAGTTTTTGTTGATGTGGGGATAGGTCCAGTTGATCTTTCACCTTGTTAGAGCACTTCGTTTTTTTCTGAACATCCATAGACACTTTGATCCTCTTTGTCATTTTCAAATTTGAACACCTTTTGATGACAAGGAAGATCCTTTGTTGTTGCAAATGTGATTTCTGCTTCATCCATATAGAATGTCTCCGAGTCATCATTTATCGAACAATTGGAAACTAATCGCTCTAGTTCATTTACACTACTCATTGCTGCTATTTTCCTGCAACTACAAACAATTTCATAAAATATCAAACACTGTAACAATTGGTAAAGAAAATGACCCTTTCAATAAATTTTTTCATTACACTAGAAAGAGTAATGAATCCACAACTTCTAAATCCTTCATTGTAGAATTCACGTAATTCACAAGGATGAGGATGTGAGATGAGTAAACACATGCTTAGGTCGGTCATACCCACTCCAAACCTAGATACTTTTAACAAAAGCATCTTTCAGTACACATCTTTTTTTACATGAGCCTACTATATTTTCTTATTTGACATGCTAACTAGTTTGAATTGTCATGCATCTTTGTGCTCATACAACTTGGAGGTAACATGCAAACAAATAAAATTGAGTTCGCCATCATACTCTCCTCAAACCAGAATGCTACACAAATTTTATAAATTCAGCTCATATTTCTCTTGCTGTTTTCCCTTCTTATTACTCTTGGGGAATATGGACAATTTTTCATTACATGTCTTCGTTCTTTACAATTATAACATTGAATGTTTCTTCGTTTCTTTTTACTCGTTAAACTTGTTATTTCGACCTCTCCTGTTTTAGTGCTTTTGCTTTTTGAACCTTGATCCCCATTTTCCTGGCTGGATATTTGACTTATTATAATGTTTTCTGCATTTTTTTTCAGGAGGTTCATCTCTCTGCAGCTTTTTCCACATCTGAAGGATCGTTTGTATCATTTCTGAAATTGTCATTCCAGATACTTGTATATAGCAAGCTGGTGACATAGTTTTCCTCATATGTTCTTTGTGTATATTGGACAAGAACATATTTTTCATTATTTCTTTTAAAGATATCTGTGCCTCTCTCAAAGCTGCATCCGATTCATCAGCTGGGTTAAGCTTCCAACTAAAGTCACGGTTTTCCAATGATTTTTGCAACTGTTTGATTTTTCTTCCTTGTCGTAACCCGTAATTAATTGACATCCACCGAAAAAATTGTTCAAGAGGATGTTGCTTGTCATCATCTATTGCTTGTTGAAGTTTGGACAAAGCCATATGCTTCGCATCGACATGGGATTGCATGAGTGATACAATTATCTGTAATTTCTGTTTGGAGTTCACTTTTGGGAACCCATTGAGAAAATCTTTTGTAATTTTCAACCATTCCATCTCATTTCCCGGTTGCAACGTATTCCATGTTTTAATTGACTTACATGCTTTTTGCATAGTGCACCATTCTTGATATTCTCTAGTAATTTCGTCCTTCTTGAGCATTAAATGTCGGGTTTTGTTGTTGACCATCTTCTTGTGATTGTAGAAACTCCTGTTCCTGGGTCATACGATTTGTGGTTTGTCTAGAGTAGTGTGGTATCTCATCTATTTTCATTGTTGCTTCAATGTTTTCACTTGAAGGCTCGATCATGTGTGAGGATTTCATTAATAAATTATGCGTTTCTTTGTTAGTTATATCACTAGCAGTTATTTCGTTTGTAGTTTTTGTACATCATTGGAACTGGAAGGTTTACGTTTTGCTTTTCGTCTCCATAGTTTCGTCACAGCTGATGTCTTGCCACGTTTGTCTTTATTCATAGCTTCAAGCTTATATCACAAATCCTAAATGAATATCTAATATCTACAAAGAAGATAATTTTCTGTCATAAGAACAATAAAAATTTTCCTATAAACCTTATGAATGTAACTACGCATAGTAAGGCTAGATTGAAATGTGAATACATTTCTCACTCCCACTGTGTTGAAATGACCAAAAATGACAAGTAGCAAAACTGAAAAACCTAATCTAGCAATCAGAAGAAAGACTCTTTAAACAAAGGAAGAATGTTTCAAGAGGGTAATATGAAACCTTGAGCACGTTTCAGTTACGATTGGAGATAAGCTCGATACAGAAGGAAATTGTGAAATGAGTATAACAGCAAGTATCTCCATTCTATGGAAATCAAAATTAATAAACTACCTCCGGCATCTCCCTGAGAAAGATTTTAAGGTTCATTCAATAAATAAGTTATCCAGGTTTGAATTTAAGGGCAACTTTGCTAAATGTATGGGGAATTTTAGAAAATAATGTAAAAGGTGGGCAATCAATACGACTGTCTAGTGTAAGCCATAAACATCAAAAGGAAGGTTAAAATAGAAGCAAAGAGTTTCTTCCAAAAGAACCCCCTACACAATAGGTTTAAGCAACTGCATCAAATCTTAACAAAAATGTCTGTAAAATATAGACGACTTAATCATAAAATTTAATAAAATCCCGCAACTCAC